>JAEEGL012873640.1_pt1 | contig 143817 bp, 166 predicted proteins | sample 9134231 | NCBI WGS metagenome assembly JAEEGL01 (sample SAMN16246548, study PRJNA631951) | gut metagenome | biome: gut microbiome; feature: rumen; material: fiber-attached | host: Bos | place: Iran: Karaj | collected 2018-10 | reverse complement strand
CTGTTTTTAAAGCATTATTCAAGGAAGGGATGGACTGTCTAATATTCATCAAAAATAGGAATATACGATTATGTTTCTATGGTGAATATGAATCTCATGAAGTATTTATACCTTTATGAGATTCCCTCATATAGGTTCTTTACTTGTTTCTACCTATAAGCAAGAACAGAAACATTCGACTTTATACAATTATTATTTTTATGGAAGTGAAAAAATGTTCAATATCAAGGTCTTATCTGCTGAAGATCAAAATATGGTTAGACAACATATTACCTTCTTACAACAAGATGGTAATATGGAAGAAAGAGATATTTCTTTCTTTGTAATACCAGAACCAAAAGAAGAATAAATATACAACACCAGCAAGTAGGTAAACTGCAGTACTCAATAGTTAAATATTACTCATATGAGGTGATACTATGGGCAGATACATCTGTACTTGGAATCAAATGGTTAGAATAATTGAATCTAATCAAATTGATGTAAGTATAAAACTTGAAATCAAAGCTAATAATGGCTTTGAATTTCTAGGTAAAGTACTAAAAATTTGCGAAGACCTAAATGGTCAAATTATCGCAAAAAGTAAAATTTAAACATCTATAAATGGGTTCAAATCCCATTATAGATATCAAACCAATTTTTTCCTCCTACACCATAATAATATAAATCATCAAACTGACCTGGGTCAAGTCACTAAACTGACCCTTTTCCTCCGATAATAATTATAAGGTGATAACCAATGATAAACAAAATAATGGACAACTTGGATTTCACATCCAATAAAGTCGAATTTGACAATGGTAGTGTATACTATCAAAAAGATGGTACATACTACAGAAATAACATGCCTTTACCAAGAAGGCATATTGTACAAGAGGTCATCATTGACCTTGGTGAAAAGGCAAAATATACCATTTATGGTAATGAAAAAGTCTACAAAAAGGAGGTTATTGATGAACGCAGAAAGCCAATTAAAAGATTATAGTGGGATTATTTCCCACTATAAAAAAGAGTATGGAAAGAATGTTAAAAGAAGTGCGAAATTGCACACCACAGCAGAAAAAATTCTCTGTGGTACAAATAAAAGAATCAATAGGAATGTGAAAATATGAATATGAAAAGAAATAGAGCTCCTAAAATTAGGGGTAGCAGAACAAAAAAAGTTCAAGCTCTTAATAAAGAACTTGAGCTCGCATTTGCTGACGACAGCAAAATGACTGATGAACTTTACGAAGAATTGGAAGGTTTAACCTTCTAATTCTTATGGTGGTGAAAAAATGAATAAAAAAATAAATTTCTTCGATATAGAAGGGGCAATCAGAGAAAGAAAAATTGAAGTGCAACATCCAAAAAATGTTGCAGAAATAAAAAGAATGGCTCAAAAAGAGCCAAACAACAAGAAAACAAAAAAGGCAATGGAAAGAGCAATTGCTATATTAGAAGCAGAAAAAGAGTATTACAACAATACAGAAAAAGACGCAAGAAGAATATTCGCTTCTTGTGTCAGAGATCAATACGGAGTGATAAAATGAATGAAGATGAAAGATTCCATATATGCGATACAAAAGTACTTGAAGCAATGCGTGAAAAAGGGTTAAGTTACACCCACTCATCTTGTATGATTAAAGGGTGTTACAAAATAATTTCATCTCCAAATAAATTAGGAATGAAATTAAAAGAAATTCAAGAAAAATTTCCTGAAGCAGTAATAATTAATATCGATGTTTCCTTTGGATATCAATATGCTACAATCAGATTATGGGAGGAGGAAGAATAAATGGCAAAAAGTCTGAAAAAAGAAGTATATGCAGAATTAACACCCTGCATGAGAAACATTATAATTATTGGTGCAATTATTATTACCATCATAATGATGGTAACATTTCAAACACCACCATTAGTATAAAGTGATAAAATGACTATAAAAAAAGCAATTGACATGTTGTTCATCACCCAGTGTAAAGAATACAAACGCGTTCTTTATCACAGCGGTATGAAAGACGGCATACATATTAGTTATATGAGATTTTGTCCATTTTGTGGACATAAATTAGACAAAGAATATGGACAGTTGAACGACTTAACAAAAGCATAGTTTTATAAATAACTATGCTATTATTATTACTAAATAAAAAGATGATAAAATGGAAATAGAAAGATTTATTGCAATATTGCAAACAAAAGAATGTGCAGAAGAAGAAAGAAATGAATTTATGAAAATGCTAACAAATCAAGAAAAATTATTTGATATTATTGTTAGCCATTTCAATTATGAAAACAATATAAAAGAAATTGCTCAATACATATTAAACGATCTTGGAGAAGGTATTAACAGATTATATTGTGACACAATGACCATTAAGGATTATCATGAAATTGTCGATACTTATGATTCTGCTAATACATTAAGCAAAGTATTTGCCGCTATAGATGAACATGAATATATTATTGTTTGTACAGAAAATGAAGAAATTAGTACATATGACACAGTAAGTGAAATCATTACTGACTTCCTAATTGGAATAGATTTCTTCTCACAAATTTATGAAGAAGACTTTGCATTAATTATTGATGAAATTAATGATCACGATATGTTTTATAGTGAAATAAAATGAGGTGAAAGAATGATAATCAGAATAAATAAAGATGGCAAAGAAATAGCAAACTGTGAAATTATGATCAATGAATACGGAACTATGATGGTCCTTCAAAAAGAAGGCATCAAAGCTATGTTTCATGAACAAAAAGAAGAAAAATCAGAAATGACTGATATACTAGAAATAGATTTAGAAAATTAAAGAGATGAGAGAAATGACAATTAGAGCATATATGGTAAAAACAAACAAAAAAGAACATGGGGAATATAAAGAAATTATTCCCCAATTAATTATTGGGGAAAAAATACTGATAGAAAGAGATGATTTACTATCAAATATGTCAGAAACAGATTTGATAGACTTCCTACTTATTAAAGGTCATGATTACACAAATGATGACCTTTGTGGTTCAATTGAACTCACAATAGATGATTGGGAAGAAATCAAAAAACAATTCAGGAATACAAATGCTGAATATAGTAAATTAACACAAGAAATGGTACAAAAAATGGTATATAAATATAAAGAATTCTTCCAAATGATCGACATGATCTTTAAAATGGGAGAAGCTGATTATATTGAATTTGAATGTAAATAGACTGACGAACTTGGAGCAGATCCAGCTCCTAAAAAAATCAACTATAAAAAAATATAAGGTGATAAACAATGAAATCTCATGCAAAAATAGAAAAAATGTTACAACAATTAAAGAAAGTTGGATACATGGAAAAAGTTAAAATTCATAACAACCATTTTGTCTATAAGATAAAAGAACTAGACACAAAGGAACAAAAACAAATGATTAAAGATAAAATTGAAGATTTTATACAAAAAACTGAATATAAAATTATAAAAGATTACAACACTTATATTATCTATGATTATTCAATCATAGAAAATATTCTAAACGAAGAAAACTATGAAAAATCAACAGCAAATTATTCCTTTATGGACGTTAAAGGTCGTGTTGGTGATGACAGCTATGTACGCTTAGACCTAGAAAAAGCTGATCATTACAAACATAAAATACGATATGAAATTGAAAAACAATTAGGATACGAATATAACGATGGAAGTAAATTAGATTCAAGAATTAAAAGTATGGCTGTCGAATCAAGATGGCATTTCATAAAAATAAGAACAAAGAAAGGAGAACAATACGCACAACAAAAAGCATGGTGCAAAATTGAAAACACAAAAGACACATTAGATATAATTTTCAAAAACTTATAAAGGTGATACAATGGATGCAAAAGGAATTTTTGAAAAATATACAAATGGAATGTGTAATTTACTTACACCATTTCCATACGAATATGGTAGTAAAAAATTAGGCAAATATATTTTGCTATACGAAAAAAGCAATGGTAGAAGTCCTTGGAGCAACTGGGAATTAAGATATGCAATTAGTTTCCTAGTAGTTCAAGGTAATAAAGTTCAGAAAATTGATTTAGGTCATTATTCTGATAATAAAGAAGAAATCAATCAATACCTTAAAAATATTGATGAAGAAGCGGTTGAAAAAGCAGATAAATTTGGTGAAATTAAACCATTATAGGTGAAAAAATGAAAATAAAAAGCGAAAAAGAAATTGATTTTATGTGCAAACATGAAATCAATGAGAAAAAAATCAATTTTCTAAACAAAGTATTAGAAGTTGACAAAAATATAAAAATGCAAATCATTGAAGATGAGGATAACATTTTAGTCCTTTTCCTTAATGGTGACAAAGGCAGTAGAATTACATATCAAGCATATAATGAATATGCTAATAGAAATGAAGAAATTGATGCCGATTTTGGCAATCAATTCTCATTCCTATATGTCACCAATCATTGTTGTTATATCGACAATGAACAAGGTACAGATCCAAAAGATATCTATAAAATCATTGTAGAGGTGTAAAAAATGACATACGAAAAATTGAACGAAATGTGTGAAGATTTTGGTGCTGAAAACAATTGTAGATGTTATGTGGAAGAATCTGTCTTCCCAGCCCCAGTAGTACTCATCGAATTCGATGAAGACAATAAAGACGAAAAAGAACCAATCAAAAGAATGTTATGGGATGCAAATCTCCATATTAGTGAAGATAGTGCAGGAGATATCCATGTGGATATTCCTGAAGAATTTGAAGAATATCTCATAGGAGAAGGATACGACGAATGAGGTGAAAATATGGTATATAAATATCAAGAAAAAACTATTGAAGAAATAGAAAAAGCAGCAAAAAATATTGAAAAAATCACAGACGACAGATTTAATATAAAAATCGGAACTTTTAGAGGATACATCGATCATGGCGATGGATGGATCAGAAGATGGAAATTCCATAAAGGTGATTTATATGTAAGAATAAACTTCAGCGATAGGTTCAAAATCAAAGAAAAAGATGATTTTGGACTCGATGAACTAGGAAATGTATACATCAATGACGAATGGAATGATAAGGCAAAAATAGACATTAATGAAAATGTCTTCCTAAAATTCAATGAAGTCATTGACAAAGTATACAAAGACAATAAAGAAAGAAAAGCTTTCTATGAAAAATTAAATAAAGAATTAGAAGCATTAAATAAATCTTTCGAGGATCAAAAATGTTGAAAATGAAATTAGAAAAAGAAGGAAAAAAGGTGATAGACACTACAATGGTGTCCACCTTTAGCACATTCGGTCATCAAATCTATATTGATGTTGTACTTACCGAAGAAGAGAATCATTACGTTATCCGTGGCAAAGAAGAAGAATATGCCAGGTTAAGTAAAAAAGCTTTCAACAAAATACAAGCAAAAAATATGTTAAAAAACATGAAATGTATAAATTAGGTGATTAAATGTATTTAAATCAGAATATAACATTCAAAAACAACAACAAAAAGAAAATAATACAAATTGAACCAAGCATCATCGATGAAGCATTAATTTTCCCATTTATTCAAATGCGATTCGATGAAAGTATGAAACCAAACAAAGACTATGAACTAAATCAAAAAGATAAAAAATATTTAAGTAACAATCTAGAGGGTGTAGCAGAAGCATTCCCAGACAAGAAATATTACATCAATTTATACCGATATACCCTTAAAGAAACAAATGATAGCAAATTCTATGTAAGATGGAACAGAAGATGTATGAAATAGGTGATAAAATGGAAAGAAACATATATAAATTATTTAAAGAATTAGATGACTGCGAAAAAAGATGCTTAAAGAAATTAATCGAAAATGAAGAAAATGAAGCGACTGATGAACAGATAAAAGAACTAATGGAATGGTTAAAGAAAGACCGTTATAGTGCTGATTCATTAGATCCAATAGTCCACACACTCAATAAACAATTGGATAATGTAAAGGTTGACTTCTTGTTTTTAAGAGAAATAAAAATAGAAAATGTCCACTTTAAAAACCCAAATGACTATTCTATAGTCCTCATTGAAGTACAAGAAGATGACAAAGAACCAGAAATATATCAAATAAAAACATTATTAGAAAAAGAACTTGAAGAAAGGAGATTTCTAAAAGATAAAAAGACAGTCGAACAACTAATAGCTTCAACAAAAGAAGCATACGAAGAATACTACGGAAAAAAAGGTGAATAAAATGAATGATAAAACAAATACAATCCATCAAATAGGAAATGTACTAAAAATATTAGAAAATTGCAATCTATTATCAATAGATGATGCAAATAGAAATGAAATAAAGAACATACAAGAAGAATGTAAAAAAATGTTAAAAAGATATGATGGTGATATACCTGATTTAGAATGGCTAAAAGACTATTTTGATGAAAATACATACCAACAAGTTGAAGAAGTATTAAAAGATAGTACAGAAACAACATTTGATTTAGAATATGGTCAAGCAGATGGAATTTGGTTTAATTGCATATATATAAAAGCAAATTATGAGAAACCAAAAACAATCATTGTTTGTGATGACTACCATAAATACAAACCTGTACAAAGAATTTTGAAAGATGAAACTAATTTTGAAATTGTTTTAGATCCAATGAGAGCAATTACCTGTGTTGAAGATCATGGAGGTATAGGAAGTTATTTCGATAATCTTAAACCTAATGATCATGATTGGATTAATGATATAGTAGACAAAATAGTCAAAGATGCAAAAGAAGATAATGAAACAAGAAGAGAACATGTTAACACTTATCTTCTTGAACACATAGGAGATGCATGGGAAAAAATATTAGATGAAGCAATGAAACAAATAGAAGAAGCAAATACTGTAAAAGAAAGAGAAATCAATGACACCATTGATCAGTTTTTCAATGAGATGTCAGAAAAATATAACATTGAGTTTGATAGCGTTCCTATCAATGACTTATGGAGGTATAACAATGAAAAGATCTGAAGTAAAAGAAGCATTAAAGAATGTAAAAAGACATGACAAACTCGAAGATGACTACGAAGGAGGTGATATCAAACAAGTAGACATCCGCCTAAAAGGAATGATTTGCGACTTCCCATATAGAAACATATTAGGCATTCACACATGGGAAAATGAGGTTGAATTAGTTGTTCAACCTGGTATAGATGCAGATCTTGTAGTCTGCTCTCATAAATATGAAAAACTTGAAAAATTTAAAGTACAAACAATAAGTGATTAGGAATTAAATTATTATTAAGGTGAAAATATGGCAAAAATGATTTTTGATGAAATGGATGAAAAATATGAAAATGTAGATTTTGAAGAACTTTTTGATAACGAATATGCGAATGAAGAATATCTTGTAAGAGGAATTGCTCAAAGATGGGATGGCAGCGGATGTGGACATGTTGATAAAAAACCATTCCCATCTATACTCAAAGCTATTTGGGGAGCAACAGAAGGATGGGGCATTTGCTTTGTTCGTGTTTATGAAGAAAAGTATGGAAGACTTATGTTAGATGTAGTACACCATGATGGTACAAATCATCTTGAAATAAGAGAAATTACTAAAAAAGGTAGAGAGGTGATTGACAATGATTATGGATATGTAGATAAAGCAGCTTTTAGAAAAGGCTGTACAAGAAATGTTAAATTTACAAAAAAATACTAATGGAGATGAATAAAAATGAAATACAAAAACATTGAAGAAATTGATAAAAAATGTAAAGAATTTGAAAAACAAGCAGAAGCAGAAGATTCCTGTTGCCTTTCTTGGGATGAAATCAGAAATCTTCTTTCTATTAAAAATAAATTCATAGAAGCAACAAAAAACAACAATATCTATATAATGACAGAAGAATTATGCCGTCTGATAGGTATATATCATAGTTTGACACATGTAAAATTTGGCAATCCAAATGAAAATTTAAATCAATACAAAAAATACATAACAGACAAATACCACTTAATTAATATCTTTCATCAAGCATATGGTGAGATTGAAGAACAATACTGTCAACATGCACTTATTGGTGATTTTGATATTCGTCAAAGTTTTCTAGTAAATCCAATGTTAGTTGACTGGAATTATTATAACAGAAACTTGAAAAGTTATGTAGCAGCAATCAGAGAAGCAAGAAAAGTTTATCCTGATCCAAAAGCAGATCAAATGGAAAAATACTACAAGGAGGATGATAGAGAAGATTTTATTGATCTTTGTGCAGTAACATATACATACCCAAATAGAGTAATTGCATCTTTTAAAACATCAGAAGATGCAATCGCATGGCAAATATACCCAGATTGTCCGGAAAAAATTGATGGAGAATATTGGGCTGACCAACCAGCTTATTAGAGGTGAAAGAATGAAAAAAGGATATTTAATCAATGAATTAACCAATAAACATATTCAAACAGAATATGCTATTGGTATCGAATGTGACTATAAAATTAAAGATGAAAAAATAGAATTTACTGAAGAACCAAAAATTTATATAAGATGTAAAGGAGAATCAATGGGATTATTCCTTTATGTGAAAAATGCTGAAGTTCTTCATGAACCTGGTCAAGATTTAAAAAAGTTCAAAGAACATATAAACAAACTACAGACAGACGATCAATATAATAAAGACATTGTAAAATATTTCACAAATTTAGCGAAAAATAATTTTCCTGAAGATGTATACAATGGCTTATATTATGAATTTAATGAATATTAAAAGGTGAATAAAATGGCAATCAACAAAAATAGTTACTACTACTTAAACACTCAAAAGAAAGAAATAATGGAAGAATTATTTAGTGAACAATGGCTAAAAAGCATTAAGAACTGTGAAACTATCATCACAGATTCATTAAAAGACTACCTAGAAGGTGATATTCAAAGATGGTGTATCCCAAATAACTATATTACAGGATGGTTATTTGATTACGATACAAAATACAAAACATTTAAGCAAAAACTATGGGGTTGGATATGCATTACAGACTATTACTTTACTGATTTAAAATTACTTTCAATTGATTTTAATGATAATTTCTATAAAGATTTCAACATTGAAAATAATTATGAAAATGACGAAAAATTGGAAGAATTATTTAAAGAACTCTTCAAAAACATTGCCTTACCTTTTGAAGAACGAGAATATAATGCATATTACAACCAGCTAAATCTTAAATATTTAGGATATAAAAATCAACAATTAAATGATTTTTATTATGCCTTAACTATGAACATCAACCGAATATTAAATTTCCGTGGATATGGAGTACTTGATGATATTCATACAAGTTTTGTCCAAATGGATATGGATGAATTTGTTGAAATCTGTTGGACACCAACAGATATAATTAATTTTTTAGGTGAATAAAATGGTAACATTAAAAGAAGTAAACGAAGAAATTTGCAGAAAAATTGAAAATGTAGAATTGAAACCAACAAATATTGCAAAAATGTTAGATTTTGATGAAGATATCGGTGGAATAAAATACCACGCATACATTTGCCTCAACAAAATATATAATTATGGTCTTGACGACGAAAAATGCAATATAACTTTTGAAGAATATCTAAACTCTTTCAAAAGTGTATGTGATTGGGGAATTGCAGGTGGCGGTGCCTGTGAAGAACCTGAAACAATATTGAAAAAATTTAACGATCTTAACTTAACCTTTAAGGAAGTAGATAAAATGAATGTAAAAGAAATTTTTGACAAAATGACAAAAGAAGACAAAAAAGAAATGATTGATTTATTTTTCAAAGAAGAAGTAGAAAGATTTTTTAAGAACTATGACCACAAAGATGGGTTAATTCAAGAAGAGAATTGGCAAATGTTTCAGACACGTGACGGCTCTTATTATCTTGAAGATGATTTATTTAATTCTGGACCAAGATTTGCACCATTGAATTTGGCATATGCGATTCAAATCAAATGGGTGGCAAAATATCACTTTGCAGAATGCCTAAAAGATAAAGGTTGCGAACAAACAAGAAAAGCAATTGAAAAGGCAATCCCAGGTGCAAATATTGTCATAGTAACCCCTGAAGTTTTAGAAGAAGTATTGGTATTAGAAGTAAAAGAAAAAATCATTGATGAATTAATTTAGAGGTGAATTAAATGACAAAAAAAGAGTTTCAAATGAAAAAAGAATGGAAATTAGATGCATATCTTTGTGTTAAAGCATTAAATAATCCTGTGATTCATTTTAATCTTGGAAACTTATATATGCTTTTAAGAAGAGATGAACGTCTAACTGAAGAAGAAATTCAAACATTTGATAAATTGTTAAATAAAATAGCAAGTTCTAATCTAGAATTTGATCTTGCAAAAGAAGTATTTGAAGACGATCAATTATTCAAAGACAGAGAAAAAGAATATGAAAAAGATCATGAAATAAGACTCATATATAACAAAGTCAAAAAAGAATGGGAAAATGACGCTCTATATCCTTCCAACCAAATTGACAATTATATATATGATCTTATTGAAAAAAGATATAACACAGATTTTGATGAAAAAGTTGAAGAAATCTTTAATGGAGTGATGGAAAAATGTAAAGAAGATGATGAATTAAATGGGTATGTAATTAGTGCAGAAATGAGAGATGAAAGAAAAGCAATTTGCCCAGGAGAGTGAATGAATGGAAAAAGTAGTAAAAGCTATTTGGGATAAAATCAGATGGGTATCACTCACCAATAAAGAATTAGATGAGATTATCTTATTTGAAGTTGGCGAAGAAAACAAAAATGTTGTAAAAGACATTAGAGAAACAATACATAAAATCAGTTATGAAGAATATCAAAAAGAACAATATATTGAAGAACATGTAAATACTGAAATAAATCAGTATGGAAATATGACAGTTGTAAGAGAAGCTTTAGCACAAGGAAGATATCCATTAGCTGTTGAAGACTTCTATATAACTATTGTACCAGAGGTGAAATAAATGCATAAACATTGTCAAAAAATACATGAAGAATACTACAAAGACACACCAGGAATGAAATCAAACAAATATCATAGATTAAAATCAATCAGTATGGCAAAGCCAAATGGTCATAAAATCTATTTTGAAATTTGCCAATGGGAAGAAGAAATAGAAAAAGGCACTTTTGACTATGATTACATTATAATTAACGAAAATGATAAAGTTATTTATGATGAATCAAATGGTGAAATGCCAATTGAATCAGTATATAAAAAAATGTATGAAGTATTAGGTATTGATACAGATTATTATTTAAAAGATGATTTTTGTTATGCAGATGATTTAGATATCGAATGTATAAATTGTGATCATTGTTTCTAAAAGGTGATAAAAATGGATAGCTTTTTACAAAGACATATATTTGATATATTAAAAACAGATTATGGAAAAATAAAGATAGAAAAATTTTTTCAAGATAGTATGTTTAAGAAAATAAACTATGCAGAACATTATAGATTAAGATTAGATATTTTATTTAAGAACACAGAATCTTATGAAAGAAAAACAAAATTTATTAAATCATTATTTAAAAAATATGATGTAAAAGTTACTTTTAATTTTAAAAACAATAATTGCATCATTAAATTTTATGAAAATGATATTATAAAATGGAGAATCGAATTCAAAATTCATAATTTAATTACAATATATAACAATATTACAAATTGTTATATATGTCCATATAAAATGGATAAATATGAAACAAAACTGTTGAACAAAAAATTATTAAAAAATTAGGAGAGTTATAAAATGAGCGAAGAAACAAGACAATTAATAGATAAATGTAAAAAAGCAGCAAATGACAAATTAAAACATATTGAAATGAACTATGACAATATGTTATACCTTACAGAATTCGATAAAGAATTATGCAAAGTAGCTGGTAATTATATACCAGTTTTTATTGTTGACAATCCAAGAAAAAAAATATATACTGATAATGCAGGTTGGACAGATCCATCTGTTTACACATATGAAGAATATGTAAGTGAAATATGGATGCTTTTAACTCAACCAGGTTGTACAGTATATAAAGACAATGGAGAAATGATGGAAGAAGAAGAATGGAACAATATGGCAATCAAAAAATTAAATGAACTACCTTTAACATATAACTATAATAGCGAATATGTTAAAGACATGATAAATGAAAAAACAAAAAATATGGAAATGACAAAAGAAAACATACAAAAAATAGTTGATTTTGAACATGAAATGTTTAAAATTACTCATAACCGTAATGCAGCAGGAGATTACACTATTCATGATGAAAATAAAACCATTAACATTATGGATGACGAACCTCCAGTACCATATGAAGGTTATATAAACACATTATGGATGACTGTAGCTTGGGAAATGGATGATGAAGAAGAAGCAAAAAAAATTGTAGATGCATTCAATAAAATTGAATTAACATACAAAGAAGAAAACAATACTACAGAACATATTATAAATAAAATATTAAATGATAAAGTTATCCCTATATGGGAAGAAAGAGGCATAATCGGTAATCATAAAACATTTGAAGAAAACAAAGAACATTTAAATGATATCTTACTAGATTATAGTAACGATTGGTGGGAAGACACATTAAAAGAAATTACTACAAGATATATGGCAACCTTACCAAAAAATATGACACAAAAAGAAATCATTAACAAAATTGTAGAACTTTGTGAAACAGATACTGATAAAAAAGAATGTGCAAGTGAATGGATTATATCTAAAAGCAAATATATTAATAAATATTTATATGTTAATACTGTTGAAAAAGAATATGCAGATATAATGACTGTAAATGACATTCTATTATATGCTCAAACAGATGGAGATGATAGTTTATTAAGCTTTAAGATGTGGGGATATTATGAAAGCATTGGACAAGGAGATAACTTTTCAAAAGAAGAACTTACAGAATTACTTAACAAAATAGAAAAAATATATTAGGAGTGTAATAATAATGAAAACAATAAAAGTATCAACACTAGCAAAAAGAATCAATAATGTAGAACATTTAAAAGAAGGAGATATTATGGAAGAAAAACCAATAAAAGACTTTAATGTAACCATCACTATCGGAATAACCGGTATTGATGAGTCAGATGTTGAAAACCAACTTGATTTCATCTTAAATAATTTAGATTATGATGAACTCAACTATAATATTAAAATAGAAGAAGTAGGTGAATACAAATGAAAGTAATATGCATCGATCAATTATTTGTCACTCAATGTAAAAAATGTAGAAAAATCATATTACACAATGATATGACAACAAAAATGTATAGTATTGCTAGTATCAACTTTTGTCCACATTGTGGTCATAAACTTGATAAAGAAAATAAAGAATTTGTTGATGTAACAGATGATTAGAGGTGAAAAGATGGAAATGCAAGATATAATAGATATGGCAATTGAAAACTTGGAAACAACATACGGCATTATAATTAATCGCCCAATTGGTTGGAGATATAATTATAATGATGCTCAACAAAAAATGGAAGAATTAATATACAACTTTAAAGCATTAGAATGGATTAGTACAAGTGATACCGATAATGATGATGGAATTATTATGATTATCGGTATGAAAGATGTTGAATATAAAATTGAAGATTTAAAATATGAAATTTGGTTATTATTAGAACAATGTAAATATCAAATGGCAGAATATGAAATCAAACCAGAATATAAAGAAGACATTTGTGAACTAACAATTATCAAAAAAGAAGGTGATTACTAATGGCTAACTACTTTTACTTAATAAATGAAAAAAACGGACACAAATATGTAGACAACGAAAGATGGTGGATGGGTGGACAATGTTTCGCTGATATACTCGGTAAAAATGGCAGAGCTCCCCTTGTAAAAGGACATGGTCAATATTATTTTGACATGGGATTTAAAAAATATGAATTAACCCAACAAGAATGTAAAGAAATTGGCGAACTTCTTAAAGAAAAATTTGAATTAATGAAATACACTCATAAAAATGAAATAAAAACTGATCCTCACTTTGCACACCAAGTTAGACTTGGATGCTCCATCGGTGAAAGATTAGAAAAAGCAACAGAAAATGATAAATTTATAGCTTACTGGCAATAAAAAATAAGGTGATAAAATGTGGATTAACGACAAAAAAATTGACTTAACAAAAATTGTAAACGAAAATGGAAAAATTGTGAAATTTGAAAACATTCCAACAACAACTGGAATTGGAGACAGCACAATTCTCAAATGCACTTTTGAGAATGAAGAAGTTTTTGAAATTGAATTTATGCCAGAAGAATATAAAATTATTCAAAAAAACATTAAACAAAACGGAGATGAAAAAATGATAGAAAAAGTAATGAATTTTGTAAAAGAAATTGGAGAAGAATACAAACCTTGGAGCGATGATCAAGTAATGGTCAGAAAAGTTGATGGAGAGTTTAGTATTGAAATTGATGATATTACTATATTCTTTGATAATAGTAAAATTTTCAACAACGCATATACATTAATTGAAATCTATCAACATAATGACTATGAAACAATCGCTTTCAGAACTCATAAAGATCTTCACCAAACAACCTTTGTTACATTTGACATCAACAAATGCAAAGACATGGAATGGAGAATCAACGACGAATACAAATATATTGAAGAATAGATAAAAAGGTGATAATATGGTTTATATTAGAAATTTAAAAGATAGTATTGTATATGCTGACTGTGCATCATATTATAATGTTGATAATATAGATATTGACGAAGACAGAATGGAACTAAATGATAGTAATGGTATGGTTATTGGAATTATAGATTACAATAATGTGTGGGATGAAATTGGAATTATTCATCGTAATGATAATGGAGATCTCACTGGTAAATCAACCATTTTATTTGAAAATGGTGAAGCGACTGAAAAATGGGAAAAATTATTAAAACAATAAGGAGAGAATTATATGGCAAACAAATATTTTAAAGCATTCAGAGAAGACGCATTAAAAACAAAAAATACAGACGACTTAATCCAATTAGTGGAAACACATTTAAACAGGAAAGTTATTCCTAATGATAAAGTGTTCCCTGCAGTCAAGGAAGCTTGGGATAATCAGCAATTACACATTATGCCAGGCAATGTAAAACTTGACAAAGGAATTGGTATTGAAAATATGACTTCAGCACATAACTGTCATTCATTCAAGAATGGATACTGTGATGGATGCGGAAAATGTTATGCTAGAAGCCAAGAAAATATGTATGCAGGTGTATTGATGTACAATACAATTAATGAAATATTGTATGACACATTGCCACATACAGAATTCAAAGCACAATTCAGAGAATTTTATGAAGAGCATGAAGATCTTGATTTCCACAGATGGAACTCATTTGGAGAATTCAAATCCTTACAAGCATTCAAAGACTGCAATAGTGTCAGTAAAATGTTAGAGAATGAATTCCTTGTAAAAAGCTATTCATATACTCACAATAAAGAGCTTCCAGTCAAGACATTGGCAAAAAGTCATATTGTAATCAACTTCAGTTATAATGTAGGCAATAAATACAAGAAATGTATTGTTGTGCCTGGCAAAAACTTAAGGGATTATTACAATTCCCCAAAATATGTAATATGTCTTGGTGGTTGTGGAAACTGTCCATACTGTAAAGATCCAGATTTTAATAAGATAGTGGTGTTCCCTCAACATGGTAACGGCAAATCTGCAAGCAAAGAAGTAGAAAAATACTTCACTCGTGCAGAAATATATCTTATAGAATTAGAAAGAGATATGGCGAATTTAGAATTCAAAAGAAAACTATATGATTTCTACTTTTAAATAATTATAGAGGTGATATAATGGTATTGATGAGTTTAATTGGAGCGGCAGTAGCATATTCAGTTGTTAAAGGCGGTAGTCAAGCAATTGGAAAATATGGTAAAAATGCAAATCCAAAATTAAACAACAAAGATTATGATAGGAAAAATGGTATGAACGGCATTAAAGTTGTTGGTGAACAAAACATTATGAATATTGCAGCAAGATGTGGTATTCGTACTAAAAATGGTGTCTTGCCAAGATATGGTTATAAACATTGTCTTGATTATGTTAGCAAATACGCTAATGAACTTGAGATACAAATTTTCATTACACAATGGAAAGAAGTATCAAAACAACAAGAACAACGTCAATCAAGACAAATAACAATGTGTTCAACAAACAGTTATCATAACATAGTTAATATGTGGGATAAAAAAGTTTGGGAACATAACAGAACCATTATTCTTGAGTTTAACCATTGGTATAATTTAACTATGGAAGAACATAAAAAGAAAGCTATGGACATTTATGATCATACATACTTTGGAGATATTGCTATAAAACAGCCAGTAATCAGAGCTCATCCAAAAATTTATGGAAAAAGAACTGAATATTGGGAAGTACGAGCAACCAAAGATGCAAGACAAGAAGATTGGTCAACTATTAACCAATATAAGACTTTATACAATCAATGCTGCAAATATCGTGGCTATCAACCATAAGGAGGTGGTGGTAAATGGTTTTAATGACTCCACATGATCCAGTATTAATATGCTCAAAAAGAAAAGACATTACCGGAAGACCGATAACATGGAATCAAATGAGCAAAATAGGAAACGAATACAAATTGACAGTTGGATTCTACACTTATTTTGCTATTGTAGAATTAAAAGACATATGGATCTGTGAAGATATTAGAGATATCACCAATGTCACAGCACGTAGACTTGGATATAAAGATAAACATACATATCTTGCACAGCCATATAATTTAAACAATCCAGACTTCAGAAGAAAAATGCATGAATTTGAATTAGTAGAAAACAATTTAATGAACTTTATGAAAGAATACACAAGGTGAAAAAATGAATAAATTTAAAAAAACAAAATATATTAAAATAAATGAAATTGAATGTGATTTTACATATTTAGCTCCAAAAATTAAAGGAAATGATTGGGGTGGTGATAATTATTGGTTTAAAATACATTCTAAAAAATTGCCATCCATACTGACTGAAGAAGAAAGAGTAAAATTAACAAATGAATTAATTCATTGTTATGGTGCAGATTTCCAATGGAATTATCGTGAAAGTTATGATAATTGTGATTATAATGGTGCATTTCTTGAAACAATGTTTATTGATAAAAATGATGAATTAACTATTGAAACTGCTAATGAAAAAATGGATTGGATTTTAGATGGTGATTATTTAATTGCTATTAGTAAATGTTTAGGATGGGATTTAAATGAATGATTTGCCAGAAAATATTGAACTAATGAGAAAAATTGTTATGGGTCGCATTGAAGATTCATTACAAAATATTCCAAATGACAGGTTAAGAGAAGAAACTTATATCTTTTGGGATAAAGTAACATGCTCATGTGATTATCAACAATTAAGAAACTTATATTATAATACACATAAGTTTGTAAATAGAACAAGTCAATTATAAAATAACATAGGAGCTGATGTTAATGACAAAACAATTTTGGAATCAAAAAGAAATGGAAATTAGACTAGATGAAGACAAAGATATTAAATGGCGTAGAGCTATGCCGAAACGATACATTAATAAAATAATGAAAGGAATAAAGGTATCTACTTTTCATATACCTCTTCCATACCCATATAAAGATGGAAATTATATACTTGATGCATATATGCAAGGACCAAAAGCACTAAAAAAGAACAGCAAAGGTGAACAAGTATATACTCGAATGTATCGTTACCTAGTTACAAAAGAAATTATGGAACAATATATGCAATTCGACAGTCTTGGACAAGCTTACAATTTTTTAATTAAACAAAACGAAGGAGTAAGCAAAGGAATTAAAATGATGGATCTAATAAATCCTGATGATGCTCCAACAAGAAAAGATTTAGGTAAAAAATATAGAGCAGAAATGAAAGAAATAGGTATAATTTAAATATCTAATTTCTTTTATGTTTTTTCATAATATTAATATAATAAAATAAGGGTAGGGTGGGCTTTAAGCTTGGGCAATAGTACGCTGGAGAGGCAGATCAAATTTTCAACTCGCATATTGCGCGGCCACCCTATAGACCATTTTGATTCTGATAGTATCTGCGGCCAGGGTATGTCTACTATACATTCTGACATTAAAGTTTGTTCAAGTTCAAAAAAAAAGAAATGGAAGGCAGCAATGCCAATTTGAACCGTCATAATTAGCATTGCTATTGAAAAAATGAATACGCCCACTACGGGAGTCGAACCCGATAAAGAATATGTGAGCATATGATGTGGAGGACCTGTAAAAAAAAACATATAAGGGGTGTGGGTTTACAAAAATCAGGTTTCAGATCCCCAAAAAATCACACAAAGCTATAAAAGCTTTAATAATATTTATGCCTCCGTCATATATAAATGTTTCTGTTTTGAAAAAACTAAAAATATATATAATAGTGGCTGCAAACTATTAAATATCATTGATATCACCTCCTATGTTATTTTATGATGAAGTCCTGAGCATGACTTTTGCAAAAACTGCTCATTTTTTTATCGATTTCAGGTAATACTTTTCTTATTTTTTGTAATAAATTTTGTTCGTTATATCTATGTATAACGAAGTAAATTTTTTTTCGCTCTTATTTGGTCTTTTTTTCTTGATTTTTTGATATTTTTTACTATTTTTTTGATTTAACACATAAAAATTTGTTAATTTCTGCTAAAAATTGTTAAAAATTGGCTATTTTTGAAATAAAGAAACTCATTTTTTACACTTGAAATGCACCCTCACCTAAATTTCACCAAAAAATGGAAAAAAATAGAATTATTTATACCCCAACGAACAAAATTATATGCAAATATGATCATCAAAAAACTTCAGCTACCAAGAAATGATAAAAAATCAAAAAATGATGCTGCAAAAATGAAAAACATTGATGATCTCAAAATTTTAACTTCAAAAAAACTATCACAAAAACAAACTTTAGCGATAGAATAAAATTTAAAAAACGATAAACTTACACGAACGCCCAAAAAAGCAGCATTTATATATATAATAATAATATTATGGGCAAAAATTTCTTTTTTTCTTTATAGATGAATAATAAACTTTATATACAACTTAAATCCATATATTCTATTATGTAATAAATTAGCGAATGATTTATTACTATGAGAATACGAGCAATAATTTAACTTTTGATGGGGTAGGCAAATATCCTACTCCAAAAATTTTTCTACTTTTTTTAAAATTTCAACCTACAGAGAAAAAAATAATACAATTGGTTAGAAATTTTTTAGACCACCCCCCCCAAAAAAAAGTAAGGGGGGGTATATATTTTTATATTTTATAAAAAGTCAGAAAAAAAGAATATATACATCAAACAACATAAGATAATATGGTGATATAAATGGTAAAGCCCAAAAGTAAAAATCAATTACTGCAAAGAAATGAACAAATATTAACTGAAACCATTCCTAAATATCTAAAGGAAGTACAAGACAATAACAAAATGCTAGAAAAAGAACTTAATGAATGGACAACAATAACAGCCAAGGCAAATAATCCATACAATATGAAGCAATATTTAAACAAGCTTAATAAAGAACTTAATGAATGGAGAACTTTGATTCCTGGTAAAAAAACTATTGCTGCTGCAAAAAGACATTTAAACAAACATTCATTACATACTATTGATTTCGTACCTGATAAAAAAGATATTGATGATATGCATCTTTATAATACAGACTTTATTGAAGCATGTGGTCCACAATATCGTATCACTCAAACTTTTAATAATGTACGTGATTTTATGAACGCTAAATCAAAAGCAATTGATAATATTACTAATGAAGATATTGATGTAGTGACAAAAATGGTTAATGACAGATTTTTCTTCATCAGGTTTTTTGAATATAAGAGAGATAATAATATTCCTGATCATGATTTTGATGTTAATACTATCGGTCAGTATACTAAATGGTGATGTCAGATGAAAAAAAAGATTGATCCTATTTTTGATTTTTTAAAATTAGAATTTGAAAAGGAAGTTGGTAAAGATGTTACAAAGTTGCGGCCAGACCATCCTGCATTCAACGATGTCTGGAGAAGAATAGATGACTTTGATGATAAAGAATTCATATATAATTTATTTGTTGAAGATGAAAAGACAAAGGATGCCGATAATATACACGATGCACTTGTTCAGATGCAAAACCTTGACGATCAATACGATGGCAAACTTATCTCAAAAATATTCAGACAATACAGAAACTTATACCAAGACAAAGTGGATCTCGGACAAATGACACAAACCGAAGCGTTCAAAGATTATAACAATGTTATATTTAATTATTTTCCTGAACTTAAAGACTATGGCTATGCTGTAAAAGTTTATCTGGACAAAAAAATCACAACAAGAAAACATTTAGATAAGGAAGTTGCAAAACTTACAGATGTATATGAAAATGCTAATGCAACAAAATTTTCTGCAGCCATTAAGAAAAAGTATGGTGATACTTTTAATAGTAACATTAAATTGAATTTGCCTGTTCAATGTAGAGATATTGTTGCTCAAAAAAATGCCATTGAAGCAAACTTCAATAATATGGAAGTTAATGATCAAGTTAGTGATCCTACAATTTTTGATATTCCAATCGAAAGTAGCAGAGAAACTCAAGCAGCAAGAGAGCAAGTATGCAAAAAACTTGAAAAACATTTTGGCTTAATTAAAAATCCTAAAAATAATGTATATTATATTAGTGATGGGCAAGGCAAGTATATACCTTTTGATGAACAGTCATCAATGAATTATACTTTTAAGCTTTGGCGTGATAAGTTTTATACTATCGCTCCAACTAAAGATGGTGGACTGAAAAAAAGCAAAATGGTTTGGACTAAAGATACTTTTTATAAGTTAGCACCACAACATTGTACACAAGAAGCAGAAGCAGAACCATATGTGATTGGTTTTAAAAATTGTTTTTTAAACAAACAAACTTGCCGCATTTACGAACTGGATTACAGGTTTCCAAGATTGCCAAGTAAGCAATTGAATACAAGTTTTGTTTATAATAAGGCTTTAGATGGTGGAGCTTTGCAAACTATTTTTGAACAATGCTTTGATGAAGAAACACAAGAGATTATCTTGCAGTATTTTGGTCGTGCGATTTTTGAGCGTGGATATACTGAATCACAGGATATCTTATTCTGTCTTGGTGCTGGTGGAATCGGAAAGACAACATTCTTTACTGCATTGTCTGAAATCTTTTATACTGTTGCTAGTTTGAATGCAGAGCAATTTGATACAAAGAATAATTTTGCCTTTAGTCAATTGCCTCAAGCAGATTTTTTGATGATGGATGAATTGCAATCAGCTAATGCGTCTTTTATTGACAAGGTTAAGCAATTTTCTGCAGGATCCAATCAAATACCGATTGAACAAAAGAATAAGAATGTATTTAATTTGCCAGCAGATTATATTCCAAGATTAATTTGTCTTGGCAACAATATGCCTAAAGAAATTTATGACAAATTCACTGGTCATGGTACAATCAGGCGTTTTTGCATTATATTCTTGCAGAAATCAATGCTTGAAGTCAAACCGATGACTGCTACAATAACCAAGGATGATGGTACTGAAGTTGTTTATCCGATTACAGAAGATAGGCATATCTTAATAGATGATTATATGTATGATTTTAATCTTGAACCTATATTGGATGAAAATGGCGATCATATGAAAGGTGTTCAAGGTATGACATATTATACTACAGATGAATTGAAAGCACCTGGTAATCTTGAATGGTTCATTCAGCAAGTAATCTTACATTATCAACCGAGCAATAAGCCATTGCTGCCTGAAAAGGTTGCTCGTGAAAGAGCAGTTATGGGATATAAGCCTGAGGCTTGGGTTATTTATAAATACTTTGATGCTATCAGGGTTGAAATTGAAGATAATGATGCTGAAAATCAAATTTTCAGTAATAGTGTTGATATGAATGAAGAGCCAATCTCTATGATTGAATATTATAATTTTATTAAGACCAAGGTCCAAGAGAATCTTTTGGAGCAAAGTATTGATACTGCTTATAGTGGTCAGCTTGAAATGCTAACAAAAAAAGTGCTTAACATTCCGCAGAATGATATGATCACTAGGTATCATAAGGATGGTGAAATGTATATTTATGGTATTAAATATCTTGATGAGCCAAGAGAGTTTAATCCTGATGTATTTAAGTAAAAAAACAAAACCTTTATATATGATGGTGATTAAAGTATGTATAAAGAGGTGATAATTAATGACTGATTTATGTAGTAAAGCTGTTTTTGATTATATGTGTCAAAACATTAAATGTGGCATTGATGGTAGAATAATAGACAGTAGATGTCAAAAATGTATTCAATATGAACATACAGATAATGGCATCAAAATAGTAAACAGGAGTAAAGAGAAATGATGAAATATTTAAGTTTATTCAGCGGTATTGGCGGTTTTGAAGTAGGTATTCTTAACAGTCAATATGGCGATAAATTAGAATGTATAGGATATTCGGAGATTGATAAATATGCAGACAGTATTTACAGAAAAAGATTCCCAGAACACAGAGCTCTTGGAGATGTTACAAAACTCCAAACTTCCGACATACCAGATTTTGACTTATTGGTTGGCGGATTCCCATGTCAAGCGTTTTCTATTGCAGGAAAAAGAAGAGGGTTTGATGACACCAGAGGAACTCTCTTTTTTGAAATCGCAAGGATTCTCAAAGACAAAAGACCCAGATATTTTCTACTCGAAAACGTTAAAGGTCTATTATCTCACGACAAAGGAAAAACTTTCAAGACAATACTTGAAGTTCTCTCCGACTTGGGGTATGATGTTAGCTGGGAGGTACTTAACAGTAAGAACTTTGGAGTACCGCAAAACAGAGAAAGGATCTTTATTAAAGGATATTTTAGAGGAGAATGTGGATCAGAAGTATTATCTTTCTCAAGAGAGAATGAAACGTTTGATGGAAAAATAACTGCCGAAATGAATAAAGGTAGATCTTGCAAGGTTGTAGACACAGATGGAATAATTGGAGCTTTGACTGCTGGTGGACATAATAGTGGTGGAAGATCCATTATTGTTACTGATATCAAACAACCTGTTTTTAAACGAAAATACGATGTTGACATTCCTAATTTACAAACATTATTAAGAACATCTAAACAAGAGCAAGGATTATCTAATAAGGATCTTGCAGAAAAATTAGATGTTCCATTAACTACAGTAGAACATTGGTTTAGAACCGATAAAAGTTTTTCTATTCCTTCAAAGGAAATATGGTTTGATTTAAAACAAGCCTTAAATATTACTGATGATTCTTTTGATGCTTCAATTACTGAATTTGTTGAAATGGATAGTAAGTTTGATATGTCTAACAGATTATATGATGATAATGGATTAAGCCCCACACTTAAAAGTTCTACAGATGGCGAACTAATTAAGGAACATCAACATTGTGTTGAAAGTTATGATGGCAAGATTAAGAAAGTGGGTAATGTTAGCCCAACCAATCATTGGAGATCAGATGTATTATCATCTGATGGTATCAGTAAAGCATTGACTACTTCTGACTATAAAGATCCAGTAAAAATCATTGAAGATTATGATGGTGAAATTAAAAAGGTAGGTAATTTTAGTCGTACCAATCATCATGGGGCAAATATCTATGATGAAGATGGTATATCACCTACTCTTGTAAGTGGTAGTGTAGTTAAAAATGGTTTGCATGTTATTACAGAAAAGCAGCAAGAACGGAAGCTTATAAAATTAAATAATAAATCTCAAGCTCAAACCATATATTCTGCCGATGGCTTAAGTTGCACTTTATCTGCTAATGGTGGTGGAGATGGTGGCAAAACTGGACTATATGCTGTACCAGATAATAACGAATCAGAAAGAAAACTTATTCAATTAAATGATCAACCAGAATCTCAATCAGAAAGAATATATTCTACTGATGGTTTGGCAAGAACATTATCTTCAGGTGGTGGTGGCGGTTATGTTAAGACTGGATTATATGCCATTCCAGATGATTTCAAACAAGTAAATGAAGATACTTATATGACTACCACTAAAAATGGTGATGCTTTCGCTCTGACAACAGTTGGCAATAGGGGAATGCCTTTAAAGAAAAAGCAAGATAATTATGTCTTGGAAAAATGTATTGGTGGAACACAACCTCATGCCGGTGTAACCGATGGCACATATACTCCAACATTAACTTGCACTCGCAATAATTTGCCTCATATTGTACAAAAGAGAGTAGATGATTATGAATTAGAAGAATGCATAGGATCTACACAAAAGCATGCTGCGAAAACCGATGGTACATATACTCCAACATTAACTTGTGCTATGGGCAATGGTGGTGGTCATGTACCTATGTTGAAATTCAAAAAAGAAAACAATAGTGTTTATCAACCTGTTTTAGCAAAAAATAAGTCAATGAAAATTGCAACTGCAACTAAAAAAGGATATGATGAAGCTTATCCAAATGATGGTGTCAGACTTGATCATCCAGGTAGTAATACTGGTAGAGGAAGAGTACAGCAAGATTCAACTGGAGCATTAACTTGTAATGGGCAATGGGGTACATTGACTAATGATTACAAAGTTAGAAGATTAACTCCTTTAGAATGTGAAAGATTGCAAGGATTCCCAGATAATTGGACAAAATATGGTGCTGACGATGAAATCATTAGCGATACACAACGATATAAATGTTGTGGAAATGCTGTAACTACAAATGTTATTACATACATCTTTAATAATTGGGAGTTGAATCCTTGATTAATAAAAGAATAGTGGAAGTATGGGGTGGAATCGGAGAAAAGAAATCTAATGGTGGTACTCAATGGTATATACAAGATCGCATTTACGATTCCACTGGCTTATGTCCAGCACTAACTCAATATAAATCAGATTATTTAATAATTATTTTTACAGAAGAAGAGGAAGATAACAATGAAACTAATGAAATATCAAATTGAACAAGCATTATTAAATATTCAAAATGCTAGACAATATGTAGATAAGCAAAGAGAAGAAAGTGATAATGAATATTTGGATAATTATCATTATGAAATGTTAGATATTGAATTAAGATTAAAAGATATGTTAAATCATATTCATAAATTGTAATTTATGAAAAATAAAAGGAGAGTGTTAACGACAACATTAGAGAAAAATTAATAATTGGGATTATAATTGTTTGTTTTTTGCTTGTTTGTTGTATTGCTGTAGATAGTGCAGATGACACAATAACCAATGTAAATAACAATAATTCTTTAGCAAAAAATACCATATCTGTTAATGATACTTATATATTGCCAAAAGATGCTGGTAAAGCAGTATCTGATGGTAAATTACATACAGATAAATCAGTTAAGACTAAAGTTAAAACTAAACCTAAAATTAGTATGTATGCAAAGCCATCATGTGGCTGCAGACATTCATACATTTGGCATTATAGGGAATTCATAAATTATTGCCCTAACTGCCATCATTATGGTACACTTCGGAAAAATCCTAAAGGTGTGCCAGAAAGGGAATATACATGCTCACGATGCTCCAGCGATTTTTGCGGAGTGTGTGGCAAAGAAAAATATTCTTGGTCTAGAGTTTATTTATCCCAATAAAGAATAATGACGTCACTCGTGTGTGGAAAATGAAGTGATTAGTATGGGGTTAACAGATCAACAAAAATTATATGATTTGCCCAGCTATGTTTTAATTTTTAAAAACGATAACATCGTGGGGCTTATGTCCTGCGATGATTTTTCTTTTTCTAAAGTCTTTGAAGTAAATGGCTACACTTTAAAGGTAGTTAATTTTGATGAGCTTTATGATAAAGGCATTAAGATTCAACAAGAATTAGGATTAAAGGAAAAGAATAAACATAGTTGGATGACTGTGCAAGAGTATATGCAAAAACTACATAGTTACAAAAATAAAGATAATCATAAGGAGTAGGTAGAATGAGTGCAACAGATTTAGAAATTGCAAATTTGCGTAGAGAACTTGAAAAGTTAAAATATGTAAATATTGAAATTGTAGAAGAATTAAAGAAACTTAATGCTTTACTTGAATTGCAACAAAGAATAATATTGCATAGTGATGAAGATGATTGAAAAAATTAAGATGAGGTGCAATTATTGTGGTAGAGAAAAGAAAATTGCCTTATGGCGAATATTTGTTAAGCGAATTTTTAATGACCGATGGTATGATACCTGCCCACGATGTCACAAGACATCATGCTACAGGCTTATACCTAATGTTATACATGACAGCACAGACAAAAAAGAAAGACAATTAAATAAGAATATCCAATGGGATAACAGGATAAGGGTGATTTAATGGGATGTATTATGTGCTTACATTTAGGAACTACAGAAAAGCCTTTCATACAATGGTGTTGTAAGAAAAAGAATAAGGTTGTTACTGATATTTATTCCTTTCCAAAATGGTGTCCTTCCAGTGAAAGGGATGTGATTAATAATGAGTGAATTATTTTTTACATTATTGTTGGTGTGTGTTTGGTTATTTATATTCTGGATGGTGAGTAAGTGAAAAGTAGTGAAATGATTGAAATACTTCAGCATTGTATTGAAGTATTTGGAGATTGTGAGATTGTAAGATTGAATCATATTGGTATGACTGATCCTATTACAGAAGTTGAATTCATTGGAGCAAGTCGAGTGTTGGTTATGTCTGACAAGTTTTATGACCGATATGCATACAAGTTATATCAAAGCTCACAAAAAGTGTTGAACGAAGAAAGAAGAAAAGATTGGCAAGAGGATTGTGAAAATGGTGAGAAATCTAGAGAATGATGTTGCAAAGGATTTTACTGATGCAATACATAGTGTATTGATTGATGCAATGAAAAGTTTTGTAGAAAAGCATTGGGATGAAGATGAAAATGTTTGGTATGAAGGTTGTAATATTTATGAAGCCTTTGAATGGATAGATCTTCATTTTACACCAATTAAGAAATTAGCAGAGTTTTATGATACTTTGTCTGTAACTCCTGAAGAACGTATCAACTTTATGTTTTCAGGTAATATTGAAGATCTTGACGTTGCATATTATAAACGTCAATTTGATCAACTTTACAAAGATGCAGAAGAAAAGATTATAAAAATTAGTGAAGCTGGAGCAGAAGCAGAAGATGGCGAAGATTTATCTGACGCTATTAGAGATATTTTGAAAGGTGATAAATAATGTGTACAGCATTGAAGTATAAGCATACGATGGGTCGTAACTTTGATTATGAAGAGTCATATCAGGAACAACTCATTCGTATTAAAGCAAATGAATTTAACAATGAATATGATATTATAGGTATGGTTACAGGCTTTGTGGAAGATTATCCATTAATGTACGATGGAATGAATAGCAATGGCTTATGTGTTGCAGGCTTGGCATTTGAAGGCAATGCAAAATATCATACATATCAGGAAGATAAGATGAATGTGCCAGCTTTTGATCTTATATTCTATCTTTTAGGACATTGTAAAAATTGTTATGATGTTGAACGATTAGCTAAAAAATTGAATATTTGGTGTGAACCATATTCAGATGATTTTCCAAATAGTGATCTGCATTGGTTTGTATGTGATCGAAATCGTTCATTAGTTATCGAACAAACAGAGCTTGGGCTTCATTGTTTTCATGCCAATGGTGTGTTGACTAATAATCCACCATATTTGGATATGAAAGAAAATTATGAATTTGAAAAGCAATTCTGTGGTGGAGAAGGCATCGAGTTTGGCAACAAAAAATGGTATAGTCGTGGATTAGATACTAATGGTGTGCCTGGATCATATCTTTCAGATGATAGGTTTGTAAGAATATCATTCTTAAAGGAGAAGCTTGAAAATGCTGATGGCGCTACAAACTTTAGTGTTGATGCAAATACATTCCATTTATTGTCATCAGTTGAGCAGATCTATGGAGCAACAAGTGTCGGCGATAAATATGAGTATACAATTTACAGTATTGTATACGATATGGATACATTAAAGGCATATATTAAAACATACAATGGATTGGAATACAATATCTTTAGTCTAAAGGATAATCATCTAAAGAGGTATGTCATATGATGCCGATAGCGAAGTTTGCTCTTGTAGGTATATTGTTGATTGTATTATATGCGATTTTCTTTTATGCATGGGCAAGATTATGGAGAAGATGAACTATACACCAATTTGGTGGAAAATACATAGAGAATGTAAGATGTCATTATATGCTGTTTATGATTCTGAATGGTATTTTGATTATGATACTGACTATTCAAAAGATTGTTTAAGTTGGAAATCAATGTATGTAATGAAAGATGAATATGATCATGTTGGCGGAATATATTATCGGATGTGTAGATGATGTTTCAGAAATATATTAATGGTAAGCAGCATATTTGCTTTGATATTGATGAACTATTTATGTGGCAGGATAAGCTTGATGCGATTGAAGATCAGGAGCATCCTGCATGGAAATTGTTTGATCAATTCTTATGGGATGCAGAAGGATTGCTGGAATTTTCACCAGCATTTCTTGCAGAGATGGAAGAGATTACATTAAAAATTCAAAATGGTGATTTGTCTGATTTTGTTCCATACGAACATCCTGCAATAACCGATATCAGTACAACACCAAGTGATATAATAGGTGATCGAAATGGGAATAAGAAATAAAAGAAAATTATGTACTATTGAAGACTGTACTTATTGTCCATACTATAGAAAAGAGTATATGCATGGCAAATGGTATACATCATGGTATTATTTACATCATTGTAAATTGACAGATTATTACGCTCGTACCATATATCAGTTATTTAAGCTATGCAAGTTGCCAGATTATGATGGTGATATAGAATGAGTTTATTTAATGATTTTCGCAAATGCAAATGGTATAGCAAAGGTGATCCTACAAATGTATGGTCACTTGGTTACTGTCATTGTCCAGAGCGTCAGCCAAAACCACCAGCTATTGCATTGATACATTGTTTAGGCACAGACTGTGGTTATTACGCTTCGTTATATCCACGTACTTTTACAGTAACAACATCGACAGGAGAGGAGAAAAAGGAAATGACTAATGTAGAAAAGATTGTAAAATTATGCAGGGATTATGTGGATTGCTATGATGAGATGCAGGAGCAACCTGATGAAGCCATGTGTCGAATGGGATATGGCATTCATTTGATGGAACTTGAGCCACAATTGCTCAAGGAATTGCTCAAGCAAGTGGCTGACACCGAATCCTATGACGTAATAAAGGAACTGAAGAAAAAAGCAAAAAAATTGGAAGAGATCAGGAAGTTGGTTAACGATGACTAAAACACAAAAAGAGTATAAGGAAGATAGCTATTATGGTAGTGCAGAATGGGCAATCGCCTATGAGCTGAACATACTGAACAGACGATTAAAGGAAGATGGCAAGATCGTCATGAATGACGAGTTGCTTAAGGACTTTGTCGCTTATTGCAACACTTGTCCAAGGACTTCAAGGGCTGATCATTTGGATTCATTATTGATCAGTTACTTATACAGAAAGAAAGGTGATGCATAATGCGTCGCAGAAAGCCAGGTTTTAACTTGGATATCAATATATCACCAGCTTGCTGTGGAGTGTTTTTAATCCTATTAGGTATATTCTTGATTGGTAGATACTTGTGCTGGTGGTGAAAGTGTTGGAAGAATTTAAGATCATGTTGGCATTGATTGCAGGATTAATGCTGTTTGTATTCTTGTATTTTTATGTAGGTGATGTAGAATGAGTTTTTATATATTTAGTTTGGTGGCAGATATCATAACTGTCTGTCTTGGTGTTGCTATACTGTATGTCGTTTGGAAGTACATTAATGGTGGTTTTTGTGGATAAGCGTTTTTATACTGAAAAGCATGACCATGGTGCGACTCCTGCCAAGGCTGGTCGAGTGGTTGATCGAGCAGGTGTCTTTGATTTGGACCATACGTTCTATTATGATTTTAAAGCTGACATATTTCGTGACGCATTGAATCGTATGCAAGATCGGCTTTCCATAAAAGATAAGCATATAATGGTTATATCTCAAGAGTTGGATCTTTTTCATAAACTATACGCATGGTCAAAGCCGATGTTCATCGCAAAGGGTGTCGATTTGGATAGTCTTTTAAAGGACATCGAAGAGGGCAAGATGATAAGTTATGATGTCAGCACCATAACTATGCATGAGTTATGGAATAAAAATCAGGAACTTGAGAACAAGAACAAGTTTCTGCAAAAGAGGATTGATTTATTGGAAAAAGGCATATTGGATTGCTTGTTTGAAGATAAATCCATTGGAATGTTTGCATTAGATATGGGGTTGGTTGATAATGGGTAAAAGATTTAATGGAGAATGGAAATATTACAAATTCAAAAAAGAAAATGAAACAGTAATAAGATTTACAGATTCTATTAGATACTTTGAGAATCAGGGTTATTCCTATGAAGTATTAAAACCGAAAAGATATAATGATGAAACATTCAAGAAAATAGTTAAAGAAGTTTTAGCTGATTCTGATATTCCACTTGGAACTACTGATTTATGGCATAAGTGTCTTGATTGTGAATTGCTACTTTCAAGGGAAACATTTCTTAAACGATTGCGAAAATTGGATGATGAGGATATTCACTTATCTGTTGTGGGCAGTTGTTACACTTGGAGTATGAAATGATTAAGGCAATAATTACTGTAACAAAAATTGTATAATTACTGTAATGAGGTGATTGATGATGAGTAAGAAACGATGTTACGATTGTGAGCATTTTGGTTTATCAAAAGATCCTATTTTTAGAGTTATTACTGGAGTTTGTGGTAGGTGTGGAAAGGAAGTTGGTTATACTGATAAATGTTTATTTGAAGAGGAGAGAAATGATGATATTAAATTTAAGCTGATTACATATGTTGATACTGATTTTGAAGCAAAAACACAGAAATGTGAATATTTTATTGAGCTTGAAGATGGTGTTGAGCGACCATTGAAGGATATTTTGACTGAAAATGTCAACCTCAAGGAACAAGTTAAGCATTTGAGTGATCGCATTCAGGATCTTTCCTTTGAGCTACGAACTGCCTTGGCGTATAATCGTGCAGTTATTGACGATGAAGGTGAGTATGTTGAAGTCAAGGATGCAGAAGAATTTATTGATGCTTTGTTAGATGAAGATGAAAACTTTTATGGTAAGATGTAGGTGATGTTATGTGTGACCAGAAATGTATGACTGTGAAGAATGCCAAGCGTTTTCGTATGCAGGCAGGCATGATAATTGATAATTTGACAGGTAAGCATTATACTAATTTGCAACAATGCTGTAAGTTGCTCAATCAGGTGAGCGATCGAGCAGACAGAAATGCAGAATTGTATTATGCGATTCCTGAAAGTATAAGGAGTGTTTGGCGAGATGACTGAACCATCAATTAATTATTTACTAGGAGATAGTATTACACGTCGAATCAGAGAGTTTCCACCTGTTACAACTGATGAACAATTTGAGAATTTTCAAAAGCTTATGGCAAAAATGTTTGAACAAATACAAAATAAGTATATCGGTAGAAGAGAAATTGATATAGTTGATGTAGAATTGAATATGATTTATCCTTGGGCGTATTTTACACATTATAAAGGTCATTTATTAATTGACTGGAATCGTGATTATTTAGATCAACGTAATTTATGTGTTGATGCTTATGGTAAAGTTCAAAGAAAACCATAAACTTTATATATGATGGTGATTAATATATGTATGTAGAGGTGATTAAAATGATGGAAAAAGTCATTATTGAAAATTTTCAAAAAGGATTAATAAAAGTTTTTTTAGGCACTAACACAGAATATACATATAGTAAATTTATAAATGTCGAAATTGGTTTTGAAAATCCAAAAACTTGGATTTTCTGGATTGGCAGCAATTTAGATTGTTATACTTATATTAGTCTGTTTCTTGAAGATTTGATTGGAGAAATTGACTGTATGGAATATGCTGATGGTATTCAAGGTGTAGAGGAATTTTTAGATGATCTTACAGATGATGATGAAATTAGTATGAAATTTCTTATACATTATGATACTGTGAAAAATAATAAAATTAAAGTAATTAGGAATGGAGAATGAAGATATGTTTAAAAAGAATAATCCGAAACCGAGATTACATAAAAAAGTAAGCAAAAAACAAAAAATTGATGCTCAACTTTTATATTATGCACCATATTTGATTTTTATTATTTTTGTTTTGGTGTGTATAATTTTTGTTATTTTGGTAATAATGTTTATACCAGGCAATGATTCTGCAGTAGTTTATAATTGGGGGCTTAAATAATGGATGTTAATGCTCTTTATTATTGTATTAGCAAAGCATTAGAGGATAAAGATGTACAGCTTATTGAAATTTATGGCATAGAACACATCTTTACCCTCAAACCTGAAAAAATTGCATATATCACTCAACAGCAAGGTGCTGTATGGATTACTAAAACTGCAAAAACATTACTTGATGGTACATCTACTTTTACACAACTGTTAATTAACCCTGATCAAATTGTTTATATCCAAATTTTTAAGCAAGGAGGTTCGTAATGTGAATAATGATAATTTAGTAAGTTATATTTTGAGTGCAAAAAATCGTTTAATTATTTTACGATTATTGCGAAATCAAGGATTAACAACTTCAGAAATTGCAGAAATAACTAAAATTGACTATCGGCATGTATGGGAGAAATTACAAGAATTAAAAAATAAGGAATTAGTAACACATAATGATGTATATAGAAATAAAATTTATCGTTTAACTTCTTTTGGATATTCAATTTTAAATGAGGTTGAACAACGTGACTGATTTGTTATTAACTGATACTGAAATGGCAAACATTATTTTTTTGGTTATTCAGCAGCATAAAAATAATGAAAATAAGATTGTTACAAATATTGTAAAATTTGCATTAGAAAAAATCAATCAAAAGACAGAAAATATTAAAGATATGCAAAGTGTTTGTGATACTTTAATGGAATGTTTTGATTTGTATAATGCATTTGTAAAAGAAAAACGTATGGATTTACCTTTAATTCGTGAAAATTCATATGATATGGTAGTAATGTTATTAAATAATGTTATAGGAGAGATGAATAGTGGTAATTAGAACAGAAGATGTTGGATATTTCCATAAAGAAGAGATAATTATTGCACAAGATAAATTGGATCAAATTGATATTTTAGATAATGCTCAATTAATTCAATTTATTAGTGACTTTTTAAATGCTTTAGAAGATCGTGTGTATACAACTGATATACATATTGAATATGAAAATTATAAACCTATGATGAATGCAATTGTATATCATCAAGGTAAAATAAATGAATATTGTAAACATATTTATGAAATTTTTCCTGATTGTACAATTGATGTTGTAGAGGATAAAATTCGTATGCAATTCTATGGTAATATGTCACATTCTGCAAGTATTATTTCAGAATTGTTAGGAATTGATGCAAAAAAAATTGATAATTCAAAAATGGATTTTGGTGAATATATTATACATTTATAGAGGGATATTTATGATAGAGGATAATTTAGTACATGAAGTAATGATTGAAGCTTTTTTAGATGTTGAAGGTGATTTTGTCAAGGATAAAAGTGCTAAAGAACTTTTATTGGCATGGGTAACTTGGGTTGATGATAGATATAAAGTTGCTTCTATTCCAGGTGCTTGTTATGTTGTTCTTGATTGTGAAGATGGTGAAGTAGTTTCTATCTTTAATAATAGTCTACCTGATGCTAAAGAACAAGCTAGAAATGTATGTGCAACTTTGAATGGTAACGAGAAACATGATCAAGAATCTTCATCTATTGAAAAAGAAATGCTTGACCCAGATCAAGTAGCTAATGCTTTTTTGAATATGGATGAAGAATCCTTTATGGATTTTCTTCTTGGCATTCAAAAGGAGAAAGAAGAATGAAAATTCTTCTTTTATCTGGTGCTTCTGGGGCTGGCAAAACCCATATTGGTATGGAATTATCTAAAGATTCAAGATTTATTTTTATTAAATCTTTTACTGATCGTCCAAAGCGTTCTGGTGCTATAAATAATGATCATGAATATATTTCAAAAATATTTATGAATTTTATGTTAAGTTATAATGTTGTAGCTTCTACTATAATTGATGGCTATCGTTATTGTGCTACTTTTCGACAATTCGATAAAGATAAGATTAATATTTATGTTGTTGATAAAAAAGGCATTAAGGATGTATATCAAAGTTTTGACGATGCTCAGATCTTTTCTGTTTTGATTGTAAGGAATAATATTAATATAGATCAGAGTAGAAAAGATAGAAATGTAATTATACCTAATATGGAAGAAGTTGATTTTGTATTAAATAATAATACAGATAGCATTAAAGTTGTTGATGATCTTAAGCAAAAAGCTTTGTCATATTTTGGGGAGTAATTATGTATTTATTATGTCGTTTGTGCAGTTATGTTATCGAACAGCATGACTCATGGGAAAAGCATATTATCAATAAAACCAAGACAAAATTTCTTTTGTCTGATGATCAATTTGATTTTTTATGTAATTTGCAGGTAGAATATGATTATATACTTGCTGATAATGTAATCCTTGTTGATCGACACCCTTCAGTTTTAGAAGATCATGTTCCTTCAGATTTTTACCATGATTATATGAAACATGTCAATGATAAATTTTCTGTTTTATATGAATACAAAAAGGTTGACTATGTATAGTGAATTTCAAACAAATTTAATGGCAGCTGTATTGACACATCATATTGTTAATATTTATATGGCTTCAGGTGAAAAAATTATTATTGGAGTTGGCGGACATCATAAGGATAAAGTTCGTTTCAACTCTTTTGGTTTTTATATTAAAACCATTAGTGCTTCTATTTGGTATAGTTATGCTCATATCACAAAAATAGAAGTGTATTAAATGAATATTAAAGAACGTATTTTAAAAATGGATAAGTATCTTGTTGATAATGGTTATATTGACGAAGATACTTATGTTGAAAAAATCGAAGACTTATTACTGACTATTGAAACAAGAGATTATATATATGAACTTTGTTCTTATGTTTGTGAAGATTCGATTTGGGCTACTTTTATTATTTTAAGCATTGGGAATGGTCAATGTATGACTATCCGTAAAGATGAAATTGTTTCTTTTGGTATTTATAATGGTGCAGATCCTTTTGCACAGAAACCAAAGACTGATAAGAAAATTTATCAATAATTGAAAAAAATAAATATATATATACTTTTTACCTTAAAAATATATTTGAGGTAAGAATATGAAAAACAATCAAAAGAAACTTTGTCTTTATAATGATTTAGATCAAATTTTATCCAGTGATAATAACTATCCTGGTTTCTCTTTTTCTTATTCTTTTAATAATATCGATTATATAATTATAAATGATGTAGAATATCTTTTAAATGATATTGATTGTATTACAATTGAATCTGGTAAAAATCATTTATATTTTCTTATTGATACAGAACAATGCTCACATATATTTCGTGTAGAATATAGGAGTATTACAAATTTTTTACTTGGTGAGAGTAATGTATACAAATGATAATTGTAAAATTTTAAATAAAAAATACATTAATGATTATAAAAATGCATTTCAAGAATATTTTATTCAAACTTTTTATGGTAATAATATTATTATGGGCAGTACATTAATTAAAGATGGTGAAGATGGCAAATAAATATTTCATTAATGAATTAGGCATTGAAGTTACTTATTTGGAATTACGTATTTTTTCTTACTTGGAATGTGAAGAAAAGATTAAAAAAATTACTGAAATTTTAAATTTTCTTAATAATCATAATTTTGTTACAAATTTAACTATGCTTTATCATTCTATGATGCGAGCAGAAAATATGGTTGAACATCAAGGCGTTATGTCTTTAACTATTGATTTAAGAGATAATAAATTCAGGTTTAAATTTTTTGATGGTGCAACAACATATTGGACATATCATATTGATGATTTATTTGAATGCTTATTACAAGGACGTAAGGATTTTATTACATTAGTAGATACATATCAAGATCTTAACACTTTACTACTTAATTTTCAGAAAAAATATCCAAATGATATTTTGTCTATTAGATATAAATATTATCCTCCAGGATTTAATGTGGATATTCTTTATGAATTGCAATTATCACAAAAGGTTAAGGAAAATAATACAACTAATTTGATACTAAAAAAAATATATGATGAAATAAGTCAATTAAATAATGTTAATATATTAAGTTTTGATATTGATTATATTTTTAAGGAAGAATGTATAGCTTGTCAAAAAACAAAGGAGAAAGAAAATGAGTATAAAAGAAACAATACAGAATAGCCCTTGCAAATATCTTTTTGTTGCAATTATCATTATGTCGATTATAATGATAATTGGTACATATTCAATAAACACTACGATGCATGCTATTACAGAACATAATCTTGAATACACAGAATTTACTGTTGTAGACAAACATATTAGTTCTGATGATCAGCATCATTATATTGTTATGAGTGATGAAAGATACATATATGCTATTGACAATACTGATGAAGGTATGGAGTTATATAATAATTTGAAGATTGGAGAGCATTATCATTTTGTTATACAGTTACCAACTGACAATAGTGATTATATACATATTATAAGGGTGTACAATGAAACAGATTAAATATCAAGAAGAAACTGATACCTTAAGGATTATTTATGCAGAAGAAATTGAACAGCCAATTATTCGTACACTTACAAATGGTACTATTTTTGAATTTGACTATCAGCATAACTTAATTGCTATCAATTTTCCAAAATTTTTTGCAATGATGCATCGTCCGCCAATACCAGATGTTGAATTTTTACTTGAAAGTACTTTTATTGTTGATACTCAAGCAATTTTTGTCATTAAAATGAATGGAAAATCAATGAATATTAAGGTTGACTTGGCAGAGCTTTGAAAAAAACTAAACTATATATATGTAATAGTGACAAAAATATATTCGGTGATTAAGTCATGGTCGATATGATAGTTTATGTAGCAATCATTGTTGCAATCATATTTCGTGTAGTGATTATGAAAGGATCATTCGTATTACCTGTTTTTTATAAAAACGGCAATGAAGTAAGCTTCAACTTGGGTTCGGTATCTACAGTTATAGTAGGTATTTTGGCAGCTTTAGCATTGATGGAAACACAGCCTGATCTTTTTGCAAATTGGTATGTTGCAGGAATGACTGCATATACTGCCCCACAAATTTTAGATGGGGTTATAACAGCAGGAACACGTTATGCGTATAGTGATGCTACTGAAGACGAAATCGAAGAATTGATTGGCGATGAAGGGGTTTAACCTGGTGTCTACCCTTTATCACCAATGGCACATTAGCATAGTTGGCTAATGCGACTGACTTGTAATCAGTAGATCAGGGGTTCAAATCCCTTATGTGCCTTTTTATATTGGCAGTATGGCAGAGTGGTAATGCGTTTGCCTGCAAAGCATTTTTGCTTCGGTTCAATTCCGAATACTGCCTCTGTTGTTAAGCTTCATGGTGTAATGGCAATCATATTGGACTTTGGATCCAATGATTCAGGTTCGACTCCTGGTGAAGCTATTGCCCTTTTTGGGCAAAAAATTCCACACATGACTCCCTCCAATTCCAGCCCCCTATATCTTATAGGGGGTGTTCAATCTTATTATTTTATCGATTGTACTATAATAAGCCTCGTTTGCTATTTAAGCAATAATAATAAGTTAGTGCAATCCTTTTTGGGGAATAATTCGGGGCTTATTTATTATTTTTTTTATTGGTGATCACAATGAGTACAATTGTATATAATAGACAATTAAAAGAAGCTGATTTTCAAGATTTTCGTGATCAAATTATTTTTTTTAAAGATAATAATATAGCATATGTCATTGTTGAAAAAGATAACAATTATATTATGCGTAAAAAAAAGATTTTTAATAATCGTCAAATAGAAGAGCGTAATGTCAAAACTATTTCACAAGTTCTAAAAATAGTAAATTAATTTTTTGGAAGTGTCTTAACGACACTTCGAGAGATGATAATGTTTTGCTTTGTTGAAGAGTTTTTTAAACCTAACAACTTTTAAAAAATAAATATGGTTTTAAGCCACATTTTATATATATATTTTTCAACTATATAAATTTAACTGTTCTTATCTAAAGTTTTAATGTCATCAATATTTTGACTTAAATAATGAATACATTCTTGTCTTAATTCTTCTGTACCAAAATGTTGAATTAAAGCACGTACAATAGTGATTAACCCTTGAGCACAAATTGCAATATGATATTGCTCATCTTCAAGCAACTGTAAAATTGCAGGTACTGTTTTTTCATTAAAAAGATTAAACTGTCTTAATAATTCTTCTTCTGTTATTTGATTTTCTTCCATAATTATACCTCGTCTAAATAATCGTTTATATTTTGATTATGTATTTTTTTTATATTTTCTTTCTTTTGTTCTTTATCTAAATCAATAATGATTTGTTTTTCATCATATTCTTCAGAATCAATTTCATCTAATAATGCAGTTAAGCTATTATTAACATTAATATTAACTTCTTGACCTTCTTCAATATTATTTTTTGCTTGTATCATGTTTACAAGATTTCCAATTGCTGCTTCAGTACTATCAAGTAGTCTGCCTTGTTCAAATTCATTTTGCATACCCACTTTAACACGATATTGCTGCAATGCGATTGTTTGATCCATTAATATTTGTGGACTTGGAATATTGCGTGCTATTTCAAGTATTTTTTCTTGGTCTGCAATATTTAAAGAAGCAATAGCAAATTGAACCGCACCAAACATATTTTCTGTTGCTATATGATTATCTTTCGGTACTATTTTATTTTCAGCTAATTTTTTATCAGGCAATAAGAACACTCCTTGTTTTCTATATTTTTCTTTGATCTTAGAACCTTCTTTTTTTGTATATCCGTATTTTTTGTAGGATGCGGACCCAAATATGTGATAATTTCTAACAAAATGTTGTTCTCTTTGGTCCATACTGATATCTGTCTATTCTAAAGTATATATAGTAACCTTTATATATAACCTTGTTGATAAATATTAGTATCAAATATATTGGAGGTAAAGATAATGTTTTCCGAAGAGAAAAAAGAACAAAAAATTAATGAAAAGTTTGCGGAAAAATATGGCTTGTCTATTGAACAGCTTAATAAAGCCGCAGAAGAAGAATATGAAAAATTAAATCCTGAAGATTTCCCATCTGATGATGCAAGGAAAGCTAGGGCAAAAAGAAGAGCTAGGGGTGGCTTCAGAGTTATTGCTTCTAAAATGAAAAATTCTAAAGATGGTATGATTGTTTGCCGTTTTAGAGATTCTGATTTTGCAAGAAATCAATATAATAGGGCAAAAAGAGTTGAAGCTAACGAAGGTACTGAAGCAGCCATTAAACAAAAATTGATGAATAAAGATGGACAACCAATATTCCAATACGGTAATGATGTTGGTAAAGTTATTGCCAAACCTACTGCTTTTGGTGGAGCAGCAGGTTATCTTATTGATCATAAAAACGGAGAAAGAATAATAACACCTAAATACATTAGTATTGGTGAAAATTATGTAAATAATGAAATTCCAATATGTCAATTAGGTCGTCTTTCAGTTAATAATGGTAAAAAAGTACAAGAAAATTTTCCATACTCTAATGATAATATTGTTTGGTATAATGCAAGTACATTAGATGATGAATATCAAGCACCATATAATGCTGAAGAAATTGTTCAAATATTATCTGATTGGAATGAAGCTTTTGGCACTAACATTCCAGCAATTACTACAAGAGATGAGTTAGCTGACTTTGGTAGAGAATATTGTCATATTACAAAAGATGATGGTCATCAATATGATTTTTGTTATGTTCCTGCCCGTATCGCACAAGTTATGCCAATATTAAATCCATATGAAGATGTTAGAGTTGTTATTGAATTTTTAGATTCTGAAACATTAGAAGATGAAATTTTAAATGTCTTTATACCGCAAGGTGCTTTCCAAGGACTTTATCTTCAAGAAGATCGTTTAGGCATTTGTATTTTACAATCTTATGATTTTTCCAATAAAAAAGACGATACTCAACATAAATGGCATTTAGGTGGATTTTTACCAGTGCAAAATGATGTTGAAGTTGAAAGATTCTTTGGAGTAAGTTATGGAGGTATTGATGAAGATGTATGATGTTAAACATCTTCGAGATCCTTATCTTATGTTTGAGCGTAGGACACAATTATTACGCTCTCGCATACAAATACTTATGACAGATTATATTAATGTGCAAAGTGATATATCAAAAGCAATTATCATTGACGAAATAGAAAGATTAGTGGATGATTATATTGAAAGGAAACTTATTTTACAAAGACAATCAACAGAAAGAAAAAACTCTGCCAATACCGAAGACAGAGAAAGAAAAACTTGAGTATGATTTACAAATTGTTCAAGATAAAAGAATAAAAGCAAAAATTGAAAATTTTTATTATGAAAGATTTAAAGAGGTGTTATGATGGCAGGAGGATTTGTTATCAATGGAGAAGATCAAGCTCAAAAAACAAAACAGCCAAAAAAGACTATAAAAGAAAGTGTTGATTTTGATAATTTTTTTGGTCCACAAACAATATTTGCTAATTCAAGTGAATTACAAGCATTAGCAAGTGACAAAAAAGTATTAATATCTGGAGAAAATGGTACAGGAAAAACATCATTATCATTAGCTTTAGCTACTAATGGCTTAAAAGATAATGAAATTATTTTTTATATTGATATAGATAATTCTGGACATGAAATCATTAAAGAATTGTTTTATAAGAACTATCATCAAATTAAATATTTTAGACCTTATGTTACTAAAAGTATGGCTGATGGCACTATTATTAGAGATGAAGAAGGTATTGTTAATAAGACTAGACAATTTGCTCAAACCATAAGACAACATATGACTAATGGATTATTGGTTTGTAAAGATTGTGGAGCTCAAATCTATAATACTGAATATGATGAAGAAAATAATAATAGATTATTGCAAATTATTGATGACAATAAAAAATATCAAAAAACAAAAAAGACAAATGATAATCTTATTATTCCAGATCCAGTTGAACCTATTGTTATATATAAAAAAGGTAAAAAAGTTTGTCCATATTGTGGCAAACAACATCTTGAAGAATTACATATTAAAGCAGTTATTTTAGATGGAATATCATTTTTATTAGAATTTTGTGAGTCTGCTATGCGTTTGGATAAAAATTTGGCAGCGGATTCTGGTGTTCAAATGGGAATGTGGAAAGTTAGAAATAAAATTTTTAGAGATTGTATTGATGCATATATGTCTTTAAACACTACAATTCTTTTCCTTTCTCACGAAGATTTTATACCTGAATTACAAGAGAATTTTGCAAGTGTTAAACAAAGATTAATCGATGAGGTTTCTATGAGAATAGTATTACATCAAGCTTCTAGTAAAGTTAATGAAAATGTTCTCGATTATATTGCTATGATTCGTAAAAATCGTTCTGATTTAACATTGCAAAATAATTCATATATTTTCATGAGTGTTAATGAAAAGACAAAAAATATTGACACAGACTATGATGAGTTAGGTATTGCTATATTCTCTCTTAACACAGCGAACAAAAGAGAAGAGTAAATGTTTAATAATTTTGATATTTGTTATGATGAACAAACAAATGTTTTAACTATTGTTAAAAACAATCAAAGAAATGCTATACACAAAATTGAAGGTAAATATGGTATAGAGATTTGGTGTGACATCAATGAAACACCAATTTCTATTATCATACCAGATCCAGATGTTCTATTTGGTATTAATCAAAAATATTTATTTAAATTAGTGTGTAATAGCTTAACATAGGTGATAATATGAGTGAAGAGTTTGTTAATTTGCACTTACACACTCATTATAGTGTGGGAGATGCAACAATCAAAATACCACAACTTTTTTATACTGCAGCAGAATATAATCAGAAAGCTGTAGCGATTACTGATCATGGAAGTGTTGAAGGATGGTCAGAATTTTATAATGTTTCGCAGGACAGTAATGTGAAGCCAATTTTTGGAAATGAATTTTACTGTAAAGAAATTTTAGAAAAACCAGCTGATAAGACTCGTTTTCATTTAGTTGTTTTAGCAAAAAATGATGATGGTGCAAAAAATATTAGCCGATTGCAAACCATAGCAAACAAACATTATTATTACAAACCATTACTACCTTACCCACTTTTATTTGAACAACCTGATGATTTATTCATTTCTACAGCTTGTTCTTTAGGTACTATCGGTCAGGCATTAGATCCTAAAAATCCAAAAAAGACTTTTGAAGATGGTGAGAATTTTTTAAATAAATTATTAGATGTTTTCGGTAAAGAAAATGTTGCATTAGAATTTCAATTTCACCCAGGATATCCTGCTCAAGGAATTATTAATGAAAAATTATTAGATCTTTACGAGATGACTGATGTAAAATATATTATTGTTACAACAGATGCTCATTATTTAAATAATCGTGCAACAAGGCGTAATTTACAAGCAGATAGTTGGAATAAATTAATTGAAGATGTTTCACCAACATTGGAAAGTAATTGTTTTGGTACTCCAGCAAAGATTAAAAAATTTGCTGAAGATTCTAATTTTAGTAATCTTGCGTTAGTAGATAAAATGATTGCTAATACTAATATTGTTGCTGACAAATGTAATGTCAATAGTATTAATAATATTGGTAATTCTAGAGTTTTACCACGTTTTAATAAGCATGATAAATTTAAGAAAATTTTCTTAAAAGAACCGAGGTGTAAAGATGAAAACTAAACAACAAACCTTTGAGTCATCTGACCTTGAAAATTTTTATTTCATGTCTAATATGACTATTCGTGGCTTAAAAACTAAAGGTGTTTATTCAGACCCTTGGTATCAGAAACAACTTGAAGAAGAACTTGAAATAATAAAGAAAACACATTTAGAAGATTTTTTTTTACAGACTGCATATATTTGTGCATTGATTGATGATGCAGGCATTTTTAGAGGTCCAGCTAGAGGAAGTTGTTTGGCAAGTGTTGTATGTTATGGATTAAATATTACTAAAATTCCACCTAAAGATTATAAACTGTCTTTTGCAAGATTTCTTAATGAAATTAGAGCAATGACTCAATTACCTGATATTGATACTGATGTGTCTAGTGATCAAAGAGATGAAGTATTACAATTAATTATAAATGAATTTGGGGAAGAATATTGTGGGCAAGTTGTCACACGAATTCCTTACACATCTAAAACAGCAATTAAAGCTTTGGCTAAAATTAGTGGTGTTCCTTTTGATGAAGTTAATCGTGTTACTGCTCAATTAACTGATAATGATGATTATAAGGAAAACACTAATGTATACAAATTTTTAAACGATCACCCATTTATTCGTGATAATGTTGATGATCTTGTAGGGTTAATCAAGGCACATGGTAAGCATCCTGGAGCATTGATTATTTTTGATCAACCTTTATACAATTATACATCTACAATTAATGTAAAAGGTACAAATATTATATGTAATACTGGTGTTGAATGTGAAACACAAGGATTCTTAAAGAACGATACATTATCAGTAAAAGTATTAGATATTCAAAGAGATTGTTTAAAATTAATTGATGATGAAGATGTAAAATTACCAACAAGTTTTGATGATCCTCAAGTTTATAAAACAATCAATGAATCTCCTCTTGGAATATTTCAATTAGAAAAAGCTGCTGGTCGTCAAGGTATTAAACTTGTGCAGCCATTTAATTTTAATGAATTGGTAGCTACTATTTCTTTAATAAGACCAGGAGCAAGAAATTCTGGAATGGATAAACTTTATGCTGATTACAAATTTAATAGAAAAAAACCTAAATATTTAGACCCAAGACTAAAGGATATATTATCTGATACTCAAGGGTTAATGATATTTCAGGAAGATTTAATGGCTGTAGCAAGAGAATTAGCTGGTATGAGTGACCTAGAAACTGATCACTTAAGAAGAGCAATCTCAAAGAAAAAAAGAGAGGCATTTGATGTTTTCAAGCCTAAATTTTTAAAAGGCTGTCTTGAAAATGGCGTAGACGAAGGAGCAGCATATCAATTATGGAATGCAATGGAAAAATCTGCTGATTATTCATTTAATCGTTCTCATGCAGTAGGATATGGTGCATTAGGTTATCAGTCTGCTTGGTTAAAAACCTATTATCCTTTAGAATTCGCTATTGCTATGTTAATGCATGTTGAAGACGATGAAAAAAGAATTGAAGTGTTACAATCAATTAAGGACTCTGGTGTTGAATTATGCAATCCAGATATTAATAAATCTCAATTTAAAACAGCCATTGTTGATGATAAAATATATATGGGCTTTGATTTAGTAGATAAAGTATCTATTAAAGTATCTAAAGCAATCATAGAAGAACGAAAGAATGGTGACTTTAAATCTTTTGATGATTTTTGTGCAAGAATTCCACCACGCCAAGCTAATAAAAGAATTAAGGAAAATCTTATTTGGGCAGGTGCTTTTGATAATGTACCTATAAAAAATGAACAAACTTTTATTAGTAAGCAAACAACTTTGGTGTAGGACAGTAAAAAATATGTTCGGTGATTTTTATGGAAAAAATTATACAGAAGAGATCAGATTTGATAAATTTTTTTCTTAATGAAAATAATATTTATACAAAAGAAGATATATTAAACAGAGAATTTGCAGTATTATCTTTCTCTCCACACGATGAATTTATAGATACTGTTGTAACACCTTATGATCATTTATGTATTAATGTATCTGATTATAATTTTGATGAAGATACTATCGAATGCTATATTAAAGGAATTATAACTGATGTTGATAGACAACAATATCAAACTATTATTCATGTTCAGAATAAGGATAAAAATATTAGTATTACTGTTCGTGAGCAGCATTTAATAGATTTTTATAATGATTATTATGTTGTAGGAGATCCCATTATTGCTAAATGTAGGGTATGGGAATCAAGAATTTATTTAAGTTTTTTAGTAAGTATTAATTATCTTGATCGTTTCGTTAAGGAGCAAAGATATATGTCTGGAGCATCTTTTGATGTTGTGGCAAATTCATATGATGTTAATAAGCGTTTTCAGTATGGTGTTATTATTACAGTTATGAAGGTAAGAACAAAAACAGATAAACCAATGTTGCGTGGTTGGTTATTTGATGGTGAACGTAAAAGAGAGTTTGGTACAATGTCAACTAATTTTAATACTTTTGTGCCGTGGAATGTACAAGCTGGAGATTATGTTCGTTTTTCAAAACCAACACATGATTTTTTTATTAATAATATGCAGGTTGTGAGATTATGAATGATTTTATGTTTTCTAAATCTAAAATTAATACATTCTTACAATGTCCAAGACAGTTTAAATATAAATATGTTGATGAATTAGAAGATGAACCTAATGAATATATGGAATTAGGTTTAATTGTTCATGATCTTGCAGAAACTATTGGAAAAAGTATTCAAGATGGTTTAGTGGATGTTGATGGAATATCTGAACTTGTTTATAATATGAAATTTGATACAGATTTTGATTTAGAACCTCATTTTATGTCTTTAGCATGTTTTTTTATAGATATACTTAATAATGGTTATAAAATTTTTAGTGTTGAAGAAAAGATTAGTAATCCTAATAGTCATTTTAGAGGGATAATAGATATTGTTCTAGAGAATCAAGATGGTAATCTCATTGTCTTTGATTATAAAACAAGCAAAAAAACAAAACCTATTACTAATTATCGTTTAGAATTATGTATTTATAAACATTTATTGGAATATAAATATCCGGATAAAAAAGTAATTGCTGCCGGTATATTTTTTACACATAATAATGATTATCGTGTTGTAAATTTTACCGACACACAAAAGCGTGGAGCATATATTACTGCAGAAGATTATAATTTTGTTATGTCTTTACCAATGAAATTATTATCTATTATGGAAAATAATGTTTATCTACCAAAGCGTCAATTTATTTGTAAATTTTGTTATTTTGCAGATAGATGTACAAAAGAAGGGGGATTTTGATGCCATTGAATCAGCTTAAATTCATAAAAAAGATGTTAGATAAATTCACAAGGAAATATCCTGAGCTTGACCAAGATATTATAGCTGATATTATTGGTACAATATTATTGGATGCTCCTGCTCAATATTTTACTTATGATATGGTGCAAGAACATCCAGAATTATGTGCTAAATGTGGTGCTTGTTGTCAACAAAGAGATATTGAATGCAGATATTTTAACGGTCGTACTTGTGATGAATATGCTACAAGATTTGATGTTTGTGCGGAGTTTCCTTATTATGAAATTAATGGTGATGAAGGATTGATGCTTGACCCTGGTTGTAAATTTGCTATTGCGTTGGCAGAAATGGAAATACAGAAAGATATTGAGCGTTTTATTAATGAAATTAATATTTAATTTAATAAGAAGAGAGATGATGGAAATGATTGTTAAAGAATTATTCATTCCTTATGTGAGGATTAAATATTCTGATGAAGAATTAAAAAATTATTATATTCATTTATTTAATAAGAAAAAAAATTTATATGAAGTTATTTATTCTTACCATGACAAACCTTCTAATGAAACAGCTATTGTCGATAAAATCTTTTTAGATTTTGACCCTAGTGGTAATAGTATGGATTTTTTCTTTCATGTCCGTACTGTAACTAAATATTTATATGATAATGATATTGAATTTTATATTCGTTTTAGCGGTAGAGGGTTTCATGTCTTTATTAATTTAGATGATCAAGAGTTGAATAATCCTAAACTTGCAATTAAACAATATGTATATCATTTACATCAGATAACAAATACAGCATCAGATAATGCTGTTGTTGGTGATTTGCGAAGACCTGCTCGGTTGGTTAATACAATGAATTTAAAGACACAAAAATATTGTATTCCAATTACTTATGATGAGTTACAGAATAAAACTTATCAGGAAATATCTGATTTAGCTATTTGTGAGCGTCATGTCGATGATTTTATTAATGGTTCATCTAAATTAAATATTAGTGTATGGGATGGTATGGATCCTAATCTTATTCCTAAAACTCCACAGTCTGTGGTGATGCCAAAGATTGAAGTGGTGGATAAGATGCCTCCTTGCATTGAAAAGTTTTTACAAGATCCCCAATTAAGTCATAAAGAAAGATTCCAGCTTATGTTATTCTTAAGAGATTTAGGATATACTTATGATGAAATTGAAAAAATTTTTTATGGTTTTCTTGATGATGATAAATTTTATCATATGACAGAAGAAGAACATCAGATTCAAAATGTATGTCCAAGGGATGAGTTTACTTTTTCTCCTTGTCATATGCAAAAGATGAATGGGTATTGTCCTTCTGAAGAATGTGCTGGATGTAATCTTTATTATTGAAGGAATTTATTTGGTTATTAAGCAATGTGTAATATGTGGTAAAGAATTTGATACAAAAGATCGTACTTATAATGCAAAAACTTGTAGTAAAGAATGTTCTATAATTCGTAAGAAACAATATGATAAACAGCATTATCAGGATAATTATGAATATAGGTTACAATATCAAAGACAATATTATCAAGATAATCGTGAACATAAATTACAATATCAAAGACAGTATAATTCTTTACATCCAGATATGCGTGGTAGAGATAGGCGTGAGAAAGAAACACCTGGCTTAACAGAAGCTAAATATATGGCATTTGAAAATGCTAATTTTCAATGTGAATTAACTGGACAACAACAATATTTAAAAGTTCATCATTTAAATGGATATGCAAATTTTCCAAATCAACGTGCAGATTTGAATAATTTAATTGTTTTAAATGATGATGTGCATAAACATTTTCATTCTATTTATGGATATAAAGGCGATAATACTATTGATCAATTTTCTGAATTTGTTTATCAAAAATTTCCATTGCAATTTGATCAGTTTAGAATGAGTAAGTATAAATACCTGCCTGAACATACATATAATACATAAAATATTATGTTGGTATTTATATGAAAATTGTAATCGATGATCGTGAAGATAATGAGCGTGTGCAGCTCATCAGAAATGACGATTTCTTCAAAGATGCCATAGTAGAACGATTGGATACAGGAGATATTATTTTTTTACAAGAAAGTGATGCTCCTAATATTGCCATAGAGGTTAAGACTCGACAAGATTTTGTTGGCTCTTGCAGAAATCGTAGAATGCAAAAAGAAGCTTTGAAGATGAAAAAGATTTATCCTTTTTCTTTTATTGTTCTTTATGATGATGGTAAGTTTCGTGGTGACTATACACAATATACTTTGACTGAGTTGTATGGTAATATTGTATCTTTATCTGTTAGATATAAGGTACCTGTTTTGATGGCTAAAAATAAGAAACATTTTGTAACATTATTGAAAGCTATTGTTAAAAATGTTAATAAGTCAGATGAACCTATTGAACCACCGATTGTACGTTCTAAAAATAATAATGAGATGATTAATGTTTTAATTGGATTGCCTAAAGTGGGTCCGAAAATGGCAAGAACATTGCTTGATGTTTTTGGCACACCTGGGCAAGTTTTTCAAGCATCTGATGAAGAGTTAGATAAAATTCCAAGATTATATACAGTTAGTAAGTCTGCTATTAGGAGGATGCGATAATGGATCCTGATGAAAGAAAAATATTATCTATATTATCTAATACTAATAAAACTTTATTTGATGCACAAAAAAGTAATCGTCATCGTATCGAAGCAATAAGACAATTAATGCAGGATACTAGATTGAAACGATTAGAACATACTAGTATTCGTTCTTTGGATAGTTCTTTAACAGAATTGCGTGATGAAATATATTATATGTTGACTTTTAGCCGTGAATATATGGATGTTTTAGCCAAGATTGATTCAGTTAATCTTTATGATGCTGCAGAAATTATTGTAGAAATTGATGATGTTCGTCGTTTTAAAAATTTAAAACATTTTTTATCTTATGCTGGTTTAGCTCCTGTTGTAAAAAGGGGTAGACATTATTCTAAAATTAAAAAATATCAGACTGGTGATGTTGTTGCTAATAAGAAACAAGATCCGATTGATTATTGTGAAAATTTAAAAGTTGTTTTGATGCGTTGTACAAAAAAACTTATTAGACAAGATGTAGAATATAAAAAAATGTATCATCTTTATTTCCGAGATTATAAATATAAGCACCCAACTTATAAACATAAGCGATTAGAATTAATGGCTTTAAAAAAAGTGAGTGTTAAGTTTGCTACTTTTATTTATCGTGAGTTTTTAAAGATTGCAAAGTATGAGGAGGAAGAGAATGAAACATAGAGATTTGCTTGGAATAACTGTTAATGAATTGATGGATAATTATGTACATGTATATATGGAACAAGATGGTGACTATGGTTATTATATAGGTATTATTCATATTGATGATGCCAATAAATTATCTTCTAAATATATGGTTAAAGATATTTTTAATTTACCTTTGTTACATGATATATTGACTGGAGAAGTATTGGAGTTAGGTGATTTAAATGATTAATGGTGAAAAATTTTTAAGAAAACAACATCCAGGTTTAGATGAACAGCAATATCAACCTGCTGGAATTGATTTAAAATTAGGGAAAATTGAAACTTTTAATACTGATCAAAAATTTTATGGACTTGTTAATGGAAAAAAATTTTTGCCAGAATGTAAAGAATTAAGGATGAATGCTATATCTGTTGATGGGCATATGACTAATGTCTATAGTTTAGAACCATATGTGCCTTATATTGCTACCGTGCAAGATAAAATTGAAATTGATGAGCAATCTTTACAGTTTTATAAGCCAAGGTCAAGTGTTATTCGATGTGGTACTAATGTGTTTACTGCTGTCGGTGACCCAGGGTTTTATGGACATTTATCTTTTTTAGTAATAAATTTTTTACCTGTTGATTTTATTATTAGTAAAGGTGAGCGTTTTGCTCAATTAGTAGATATTAGAGTTGATGGTATTATGAAAAAATATGATGGTGATTATAATGAGAACTGATGTACTTGAAACTATTCGTGATACTTTTGAAGAAACAAAAGATATTCATATTCAATACTTGTTAGTTCAACAAGAAAATAATGATGAAGTTGTGTATGGACTGTATACTAATCGTATTTGTGATTCAATCTCATTTTTGCACATACCTGAAAACAGTATTGAAACTGAAATTGATAACATAAAAATTTTTATGCTTGAGCTAGGTACTGTTCTACGTTACATTTACTATCATGGAGCGTTAAATTTTTTATATCTTTTCCATCATGACAGTACTTTAATTATACCTTCTGATAATTTCCTTGAATTAAGTGAATATGTCATGAAAAATGTGCCACTTAATATAGGTAAGGCACAACTTTTATTAAGAATTAATAAAATTTTAGATGAAAATATATCATCAGATGATGAAGAAAAGAAAACATATATCTTATCATTATTTGATCATATTTTTGCGTATGCATTTTATGATCATGATTATCGGTTGCCTGATTTTAAGCATAACATTCATCAGATTTTTGATGATTGGAATGATAATAATGTTCTTATCATTACTAACTATTTGCAAGATATAAAACAAAGTTTAGAAGATATTCAACGTAAAAAGATATCTGAAAAAACTATGGAACAAATTGATTTATATTATGTCAGGATTCAATTTGATAGTGATAACATATAAATATTATAGAAACTATATAATATATTAATAAATTCAATTGTTAAAAGAGGTAAAATAATGGTAACAAGAATTGTTGTAACACATAGTGATGGAAGTAAAGACACTTTTAGTCCAAGAAAAATTTCAGACACTATCATTAAGGAAACAGGCATTAGTGAAGAGCTCGCAGGTAGAATACAAAATAGAATTGCAAGCAAGATCTACAAGCTTAAGAAAGATGGTATGACTGAAATTTCAACATCAGCTATTAGGGCTGAAGTATCTTCTCACTTATTACAAGAAAGAGAATTTGAAGCTGAAGAAAAGAATAGAAAATTAGGTATGTCAGTAGCAGAATTTGAGCAACTCATTAATACTGGCTGTAAAGATAATGCTAATATTGATTATAGTCCTGAAATGATCGCTAAATATGCATACGATAGTATTGCTAAAGAATATGCATTATTAAAGATGTCAGAAGATTGTGCTGAAGCTCATCGTGAAGGATTAATTCATATTCATGATTTGGAGTATTATATGACAAGACCTAATTGTATGAACTATGATTTAAGGTTCTTTGCTAAAAATGGGCTTAAAATAGATGGTAAAGGAGATATGGGATCAGTATCTGGACCTGCTAAATCATTAGAAGTTTTATTAAATCATATGTTACAAGCCTGGATGGCAGGGGCAACTGTGATGTCAGGAGGGCAGGGCTATGTAAATTTTAATACGCTGTTAAGTCCTTTCTGCAAAGGAAGAAGCTATAAAGATATCAAACAAGCCATGCAGATGTTCATATACAATTGTAACGAATCTCTAATCTGCAGGGGCGGACAGGTGCTTTTTTCTTCAATTGCTCTTGATTTAAGCTGTCCTGATGTCTTAAAGGATGAGCCAGCAATAGGTGTTGGTGGAATACCTATTGGTACTTACAAAGATTATCAGGAAGAAGCAGACTTAATATTACAAGCAGTTTGCGAAGTGTCTAATGAAAAAGACCATAGGGGCGCTTATCATCGGTTTCCAAATATTCTTTTTAATATTCGTAAGGGAGATCTTGATGAATATACTGGCACTTGCAAGATACTTCATGAAGCTGGAGCAAACAATCCAACCTTTTATTATAATAATTGCATAGATTTGGAAAGGTCCACTATGGGGTGCAGAAGTTCTTTGCCTATGAATTATTTTGGAACTTATGAAAAGGATTGCGTCAATACAGGAAACTTTATGTACGATACTATTAACTTACCTTTGCTTGCTTTGGAAGTTGAAGGAGATGTGGAAGACTTTTACGAATTGCTTGACGCAATGTGTGAATTATGCTACAAGTCTTTAATTCATCGTAGAGAAATAGTAAAAGATGTTGTCTACAACAAACATATGTCTGACTTTTTGCTGCAAGAAGATAAAGATACTGGCGAACCTTTATGGGATATAGACCGAACCACTATCACTTTAGGTTATTGTGGACTTAATGAATGTCTTGAAGTGTTATTCGGTAAGGATATTATTGAAGCTGAAGATGAAGGTATTAATATTATAAAATATATCAATAAGAAAAAGGAAGAATTTTATGATCGTGATGGCTTAAGATGGTCTGTCATTGCGTCACCTGCTGAATCTACAGCATACAGATTTGCGACAATCAATAGGGAAAAATATCCTAATTGTCCTGTGCAAGGAAAGGAAGGAGCATATTACCTGACAAACAGTCATCATATTCCAGTCAAATCTGGTGTCGATTGGATCAAGCATATCGAAAATGCAGGTGCATTTGCACATCTTTCATTAGGTGGTGATATATTACATATTTGGTCTGGAGAAGTATGGTCTGATCCTGAAGCAATTTGGAAATTAAACAGACGTATACTTGAATATGGCAATCCAATCTTTTGGGCGTATTCAAAATGTTTTACTTTCTGTGCCGAATGTGGCTTTACAATTAACGATAAGATAGATGAGTGTCCTATTTGCGAAAGCAAAGATTTACGATACTTTGATCGCATTACAGGATATTATTTATGCATTCAAACGTTCAATTCAGGCAAAGCACAAGAGTTTAAAGACCGTCATCGTCATGTGATCACCGATTTGTTAGTATAATATGGTGTGTTTATGTCAGATATGGGTATTTATAAAATAACTAACATAATAAATGATAAGGTTTATATTGGGCAGACTCGTCGATTATCTCAAAGATTAAATGAACATCATCGAACTTTAAAAAATAATTGTCATGATAATTATCATTTACAGAATAGTTATAATAAATATGGTGATGTTTTTGAATTTGAGATTATTACATATTGTGATAATGAAGAAGAGCTTGATAATTTAGAACGATATTATATTGCTGAATATGATTCTACGAATCCTAAAAAGGGTTATAACAAAGAAAGTGGTGGCAACCTTAATAAACATGTTTCCGAAAAAACTAAAAAGAAAATAAGTGAAAGTATAAAAGGTAAGAATAATCCTATGTTTGGTAGGAAGGGTAAAAATAATCCTAATTGGAGTAAACCTCGTTCTAAAGAAACTAAAAAGGAAATAAGTGAAAGTAATAAAGGTAAAAATCGTTCTGAAAAAACTAAAAAGAAAATGAGTAAAAGTAAGCAAGGTAAAAACAATCCTAATTGGGGTAAACCTCATTCCGAAGAGCATAAAAAGAAAATAAGTGAAAGTATGTGTAAGGTTCATAATACTACTGGGTTTTATAAGGTGGGGCAAAAACAAGATAATAGGTGCAACCAAGGTTTTTTATGGTGTTATCGATATTATGATGATAACAAACGCAAAATTATCAGTTCAACTAATCTTTTAAAATTAAAAGAAAAAGTTGAAGCTCAAGGTTTACTATGGAAAATTATTAATAAAAAAAAAGCACAACAATCGTTAGAGTTAAATGCTAAATGGCATTCTTAATTGTTTGTTTTTATTCAAACAATACTAACATTTATATACTACCTAAAACTAATATATTTTTGTAAAGATACTTAACAGCAATCAATTACTGACATGAAGAATTAAACTGCAAATTTAATAATTGAAACTACAAGTATCTTGGACTTCGGACTGCTAAAGGTGCAACCAGCAACTTTTTATCAATAATAATGACTGATTGAATTGCACCTTGTTAAACAAATGATTCAAAAGTGCGAACAGCAACTTCTTTTATACACAGGTATGTATTTTTAGCACTTTGAATCTTTTTTAACATTTTTTAAAGGAGGAATCATTTATGATGGAGTTAATTAAAAACGAATTAAGCAATGCAAAACAAATGACTATGACTGAAAATGGTGCATTAGGGTATCAAACTTCAGGGTCTGCACTTATAGATATTAACTATAAGGTTAGTAGTTTGCGTCAGGCTGATGAAGATGAGATCATTGCATTGTTTGATGCTGCTTTTGAAGAGAACAAAGAGTATGCATTGAAATGGCTTTTCTTTGCACGTGATGTGAGGGAAGGGCTTGGTGAAAGACGCCTTTTTAGAATTTGTTATAAAAGATTATATCAATTAGATATTAATGCATATAAAGATAATTTAATTAATATTGCAGAATATGGACGTTGGGATGATTTAGTGTCATTGATTGGTATTAGTTATGGTTCTGATGAACATATTGGAGTTATCATTAACGAACAATTGCAAAAGGATTTAGTCAATTGTGAATATGATAAGCCAATTTCTTTGTTGTCTAAATGGCTTCCAAGTGAGAATGCTAGTAGCAAGACAACAAAAATGTTGGCAAAAAAAGTTAGAAAGCTTCTTAATTTATCTCCACGTTATTATCGTTTGATGCTTTCAAGACTTCGTTCTTATTCTAATGTGGTTGAAGTTAAGATGTGCGCAAATGAATGGTCTGATATTGATTACGAACAAGTTCCATCTTTGGCTAACCTTAAGTATAAGAATGCTTTTATGGAGCATGATCAACCAAGAAGATTGGAATATCTTGCATCTGTTAGTAAGGGTGAAAGTAAACTTAATATGGCTGTTGCCACACCTGTGGATATTGTGTCAAGATATGGCACTTGGTACACTATGAAAGATATTGATCCAACTTTGGAATTAGCTTGGAAAAATCTTAAAGATATCATGGTGGATGACACTCTTGTCGTTGCCGATGGATCAGGTAGTATGACTGTTCCTGTGAGTGGCAATACTTCTGCATTAGATGTTGCCAATGGATTGGCGATCTACACTTCTGAACATAATGGTGGTGTTTACAGGAATAAGTATATCACTTTTTCAGGTCATCCAGAGTTTGTGGAATTTGATGAAGATGATAGTTTACATACCAAATTGCGAATTGCAAGGCAGCATAATGAAGTAGCCAATACTAATATTGAAGCTGTCTTTGATTTGATTCTTGCTACTGCTATTAAAAACAATATTCCACAAGATGAGATGGTCAAGAATGTCTTGATTATTTCTGATATGGAATTTGACAGAGCTCAAAAAGGTTGGATGGGTGGTTCACTTTTAACACAATCATTATTTGATGATATTAAGAACAGATATGTTCAAGCAGGATATAAATTGCCACGTTTGATCTTTTGGAATGTTAATTCCAGGACTCAAGCCATTCCATTGACCGAGAATGAGCTTGGTGTTGCCTTGGTATCTGGGTTTAGTCAAAATGTCTTAAAGATGGTTATGAGCAGTAAGTATGATCCTTATGAAGTACTTGTCGAAACTATTACCGCTCCAAGGTATGATAAAATAATATGTTAACTTTTTTTATTCATAGTTTAATTCCTAGATTTTGCCCACATCATAAAAGATGTGGGCTTTTTTTATCGAAAAATATATATATAACAAACAAGATAATACTACTTATTGGAGAGGTATTACTATGGAAGATGAAAAGATAGAACAAATTTTGCTTGAAATTGTACAAGAATTTATAAAGCCAGAAAATCAAAAGCAACTTGATAATCAAAAACTTGCATCTTCAATCTTCTATAGTTTTGCAATTGGAGTCATTAATAATGATGAATATGAAGATGAAAAAATTTATAATCTTCAATATGTCATTGAGTGGTTACAAGATCGAGAAAACTTGTTAGCAGGTTTTAATGTGAGGAACAACAATGACTTGTGATGAAAATTGTGTCTGTAATATAGATGAAGAAGAAGATGACTTTGAGATTCAAAGACTACAAGATATTATTACTATTTGTGAATTTTTAATAAAACATAAAAGAAATCAAAAGCATAGGGATGCACTTGATCATATATTAGATGATCTTATGCCAAAAGGTGACGATGATAAAAAAGAGGATGATAATAATCGTACTACAAGAGTTATTTATCAACCTATCTATTATCCGCCTTGGAGGTCTGGTTCTGGGTCTTGGACTTGGGATAAACGTAAGTATCCTTGGTATGATGTATGGTCCTAAAAATCCCCATAATTGATTTTTTAAAGTTGATTAATATTAAAATAAAAAAATGTAACAGTTGTGGTAGAGAATTACCAATAAGTCAATTTAGTGAGAATAAAAATAATAAAGATAAACTATCCTATTATTGTAAAGATTGTACAAAAAAACAAAAAAACCTTTATTTTTATAATCAAGGTAATGAATATTATGAAAAAACTATCATTGAAGAATTGCAAAAACATAATGATATAAAAATAAGTGGGCTTGATTACGATAAGGTTTTAAGAACGAGAATTACTTTAATCGATTTTCCAGGCATATTGAATAATCTTTTATATGATTTGCCAATTTTTCTTAAAAAATATAACTTATCTTTTGAAGAATATAAGTTTATTGTGCAACAATGTAAAGAAAATAAGTTATGGATAAAATCGAAAGATTTAAATAGTTAAATAGTTATATAAATATATATACAATTAAAAGGAGGCTTTTTATTATGAGTGAATTACCATTAGCACCTGTCGGTCGTATCTTAAAAAATGCTGGTGCAAAAAGAATTAGTGTTGGTGCAGTTGAAAGTTTAAATTGTGCTATTGAAGAATATGGTACAGAAATTGCTAAACAAGCAACCAAGCTTGCAAATCATGCTGGTAGAAAAACTGTAACAGCAGATGACATTAAATTAGCAATAAAATAATTGCTAATTTTTTATTTTAACTCAATTATCCATTCTTTTAAAAGGTGCTATGTTCAGATAGGGGTGTCTTTTTATCATTCATTTTCCTGCCCCTATCTCACCCAAAAAAGATGTGAAAAATCATTTGAATACTTGGTTCTAAATATAATGACAAGGCAGACAAACCTGCCAAGACTGCTATGATGGCAGTCAATATCCATTTAAAGCGATCAAACTTTTGTGCTTCGCTTATTTCTCTATTTTTTTCGTTCGTTATTATCTCCAATCTTAAGTCACCGACATCTGATTTAAGATTGGATATTTCTTTCTGATTTTCTTCAAGAGAATAACGCAATGGACGTATCTCTTCTTTTAATATTTTGATTGTTGTTTCGTGAAACTCTTGTCGTGCATGTTCTGTTTCGGTATTGATACGAGCATTAAGATCAGATTTTAACGTTTCTAATTCGCTTATCTGATTAAGGATCTTGTCAATTTGATGACTGATTTCCTTTTCATCATATTGCTGTGAATATAGTTTGCGTTCAAGATGATTCAAATCATTTCTTAATGGAGCAATGCTCTTTTCAATTTCATTTATAGCAGCATAACGTTGTCCATTAGAAAGATGTTCGGTTTTTGCCTGTAGCTCATATATCTTTTCCGACATATCATGTACTTGACTTTCAAGTTTCTTCATTCTCTCATCTCAATAATATTTAATATTCGATCTAATTTTGACTCAATATTGTCAATCTGTTCTTGCTGACTATTCAATTGTTCAAGTATGTCAGCTGTTTGAGCTGTAACTATTGTAGTGTCAAGCTCATCAATCTTGTCAACAACTTCAGTAAGATTTGCAGGTGATTGAATATCATTAAGGGCATTATTTATATCGTTCAATTGTGTGTTAATGATGCCCATATTATTATTTTGCTCTTTCATTTGTGTGTTGATAAAATCAATTGTTTCTCTTTTTGCATCTATTTGCTGTACTTCTTGAAAATTTTGAACTTCAATAAATTCTTCCATATTAATCACTTAAGCCTATATATTCCACCATACTTTCTTATTTTTGTATTGTAATAACCATTCATGTTTTTAGGGTAGAAACGAATGTGCATTTGAGGTCCTAATGTAGGGAGTTCTGATGCATTATAGAATATAATGTTTTTAATATGTAATATAATAGGGGCTGTATTGTTGCCAACAGGATTATTACGATACAATCTGATTGCTTTCATATATTTTGATTTTGTATGTATCTTAAACCAAGCATTGACTGTTTTGTCAGGCTGTTGAGCATATGTTGTTGAGTTTTGCACTTCACCCCATGCAGGTAGCACCAATTCTTCGATAGCATCTGACTTTTCGACATCATCAATATCAACATCATATAATGATAATGTTATGTCACCCTTATTGATCTTTCCATCATTACCATGTCCAGTCTGATCTTGCTGTACATAATATTGTACGCATACATAATCGTAAGGTGTTAAATTGAAGTCTGTTGCTATTTTAAACACATATCCTTGATCATGAATGTCAAATACAATTTCATTTGAAGTGTATTTTACATTTGAATATTTGTTTCCATTGCTTAATGTTGTTATAATATTGTTCTGATTAATTTTACTTGATGAAACATTATATTGATTTGTCTGTATCCATGTTGAGCCTGGTTCTCTATTATATACACGATTGTTTTGTGTTGGTCCAACTAATAATGTTTGTGCATACATTTTTGAAGTGCCAGACAATTTGCTTTGTACATATACAGATGATTCTTCCCAATCAGTATCTTTTTCCCATTTCCATCTGCGTGCAGAGGTATCGCTTTCTAATAGTGGCAAGTATGGTTTAATATTATATCCACCTAAAGAAATACTGCCTAATCCTAAAATGTCACCTTTATGTAATGATGGGTGTTTTGTTACAATAACACCATCTTCATCTTCATCTCTCCATTTTGCATTTTTACTAACACGTAATCCAATGCTATAGATTGTTGTTCCATAGAAATCGGATAAGTCAAAATCAAAATGTTGGAATCTGCATGATATAAGATCTTTATTGATTGGGATTACTTTTCCATATGTTGCATTGTTTTCTTCCACTAATCCATATTGATTGAATGAAACCACTAATTCTAAAGTGTTGGCTGGAATGTACGCTTCATCATTGATATTATAGTATTTTGTATCATCAGTTTGTCCTGATCTTTCAATATGACCTTCAACAATTTGTAATTTTCCAACTTCATTATCTTCTTCGTTGCAATCACGTAAATTTGGGAAAATATTTATACGCATATTGGTATATTTTTCTTCTATTTCAATTCCATGCTCGAATGCAACACCTATAATGCATCCATCGTGAAAGTTTGTATCGGAGTCACTTGCCCAAATTGTTTCTGTTTCTGGATTATACATTGCTTGATAATATGGTCCAAATAATAATGATATGTCATTATTTGATTCATCGCTGTCATCATAGATTGTTTCAATATCCATCAATCCATAGCTGAACATGCTCATGTCTGTGCCTTCATTACTGATGTCACCATATGAATAGTCATTTTCATCTTTTAATACAGCATCTGGAGTTGCTATGTTTTTACCTATTTTTGTAAGGTTGTACATATAATCTGTTTGAAGATTGAATCTGAAATTTAATTCATCATCTTCAATGTCGGCACTATAATTATCATAATCTACAGATGTATGGCTAAAATCGCTTGGCTTTAAGCTGGAGAATATTTGACTAAAGAATATGCCATTTTTACTCCAGTTTTCCATTTTTGTTCCTACTGAAGTGCTGTAATCATCATATGCGTATGAGAAACAAATATCTATGTCTGTGACATCAAAGTCATCTTCCATCCATACTCTTGCATATTCCCATTCTGAAAATGCATTTTTAATATTGTCGTTCCTGATAAGTAAACGACTGATTGAATTTGCATTTAGTATTGGAGTTGCAAAGCAGCGATCATAATCTTCATATTCTAAAATTGTTTTTCCTGTTGTTACACTTGCTTTGAATGCATATTTAGTATTCTTGTTTAAATATAGTTTTGGTGTTTTTGCACCTGTTCCAGTAAATACTAATTTCCATTTCAGTTCATGTCCAGTTGTATTGAATTTTACAGCACCTTTGTTATTTATTTGCTCAACGTATGTTTTTCCACCATTGTTACTGACATAGGTATGTATGTAGCAACCATTCGGAATGTCATAATAATGACTTAACTTGCAGCTTATGATATTATCTGCTGTATTGAGTGTCTTTGAAATCAATGTGCCTGTAGTGTTATGTATGTCATCAATCTTATTAAATTTAATGTACATTGTACGATTGGTTAAGCTTTCTCCTTGCATAAATATTTGGTTAGGGCTTGATGTTCCTTTTACAGTTGATATGACACCATATTTAGTTGCATTTGAAGTATGATATTCTTTAATTTGGATATGTCCATCTTGCTTTTTATCCTTTAAAAAACCGATTAAGACTAAACTATATGTTCCCTTTTTAATTTTTTTGTTTACAGGTATTTTGTATGTAAATCCTTTTCCATCTTGAACTGTAATTTCTTTTGATACCTTTTCGTTTGGGAATGCTGTGTCTTCAGCATATACACTCTTTAAATATTTTCTATAACTTTTTCTGCTTGTATTTAAGTTAAAGATCATATCATTATGGAACAAGTATGCCTTAATGTGTTTTATATTCTTTGTTTTTTGAACCTTAAAGGTAATGTCATTTAAATAGCAATCTCTTGTTAGTGTGATATTGAGCATTGGGTACTCGCTTTGTAATGATTTTGTATTAGTATTAATCTTATATGTATGATTTGAAGTGGTTAGGTCTTTCAATGATGCACTTGGGAATATGGTTGCTGTACCATTTTTAGTGTTTGTTTTCTTAAGGTACACTTCTCCTGCATCAGTATCGACAGTAATGTTGTCTTTATAGAAAGAATCGTCACCAGTAAATGTGCTTGAATTAAAATTGATTTTATTTTCTTTTAATGTACCATCCAAGACATTGACATTCATGCTATGATTCTTTGGAGTGATTGTCTTTTTAGTTCCATCTTTATGTATTTGAAGTGTGACTGTAATGCTTTTTGATCCATATGTTATGATAACATTATATGTGCCTTCTTTTAGCTTGAAGCTCCATGGATCAATATAGACATTGCCTTCACTATTAATTGGCTTTGTAAAGCTTTTGACAACAGTAGTTGTTTTGTTTGTCTTTGTATTCTTTTGGTTGATTTTTATCTTAAGATTCATTTGAATGATTTTTGGTTTGGAGCTGTTGTCTTTTGCAATGATATGAATATAATCTTTATTTTTGTCAATCTTTTTTGGTTTGGTCTTCGCAATATGCACATCTTTACAGCTTAATGTAACTCTTGTGCTGGAATTTGTATCATATGTGTATGTGGCATCAGCTATTGACCAGAGGAAGTTTATTGTTTTCTTGTCTTGGTCGGCAGTAATTATATTTTCTCCATTTTCATTCTGTGTTACATTTACATTGTAAGATGCATCATTGATCACAGGATCAATTGTACAATTATATTTTATTCTTGTTGGACTATTATATTCTGTTTGATAGTCCATTTTCTTTTCAAGACGACGCAAACGTTCCAATACATCCCTGCGTCTAGTCAATCCATTGTCATCATTTTGTTCAATGAGTGGTGGCTTTACATTTGTTGTAGCACCACAGTTGGAGCATATGCTTAAGTTTCCATTGTTTTGTGTATGACAATAACTGCAAGTCCATTCTTCATCTGATTCAAGATAAGTTGTAATATATGCTAATGTAAAACCTGTGTTATAGGTCGGATATTTGTCTTCAGTTTTTTCTCCTGTAAAAGGAATGCCTTCTATGACATTTACTTGTCCATCTGTTGTTAAAGAAACAAGATCTATTCTATCACCTGTTGGAGATGGACCATTAATTGTGATATGTGTATCAATCGGATATATTTTTTCCCCCAATACAATACATGGTGCAATATTTTCAATCACATATGTATTACCTGAAGAAAAGATATGTTCAAAACATAAATCAAAATTTTCATCTTCTGTTTCTATTAATCCATCTGAAGTAAAAGTTCTTAATTCACTTTCCAATAATCTTGACTCCAAATAGTCAACACCATTATAACTTGCATCCAGTCCTTGAAGATAGTTTCCATTACGATCACATAATATTTGGAAGTTATCTTCTGTAATGGTATCATATTGTGTTTCATCACCATTTGCTGTCAAGTCAGCAGTATTAATATCAACAGGTCGAATGACAAAATAATATTCGCCAATAGGCAAATGCTGTAAATTAAATGAGAATTCAATCTTTTCGCCGCTTTCATCTGTGATAGGCAATTTAAGATTTGTTTCTTTTACAAGATTAAAATCACTATCTCTTATTTCTGCAAAGACAGTTGGCATTAAATTTGTAGTATTCTTTATTGTTACTGCAATGGCATGAATTTCAGATTTTTTGATGTCGATCTTTTGTCTTAAATAAATGTCAAAAAATGAGATCCAAGGATTCTCTTCATTATAGTTTGTGTTTGATTGATCAATAGTGTAAGGGGTTGGCACTAACTTAATACTTTCTTCCTCATCGCCTAAAATACATCCTGTTCCAAAAATATCTGTCATCATTTCCTGAAATGCTCTTTGTATATTTGATTGAATCAAATGTATATCTTCTGATCTTGCAATTTCAGTTGGTGATAGTGTTCCAATTACTCGGTTATAATATGAAGACATTATTTTTCACCTTATTCGATGGATATTATAATAGTATATTTTAAGCTAATGTTGTTTGTTTTGCTAATTGGTGGCACTTCTGCATATGCAAAGAACTTTTCATTTGGGTCATAGTATTCGTGGTCAACAATTCCAATCTCTCTAATCTCAACACCTTCTGAAGGATTAGCTATGTTTTCATCAAAAGTGGCTGATATTATAATAGATTGATCACCTTCTTCCTGCAAGACAAGTTTCTGTCTTTGATAACTATTCCCATCTATTTCTTGAAAGTTTTGACTATTTTCGGTACTGGCTGAAGTGCTGTTTTCTCCACCTAATGCAAGATAGTTAAAGTTTCCCACATCATCATTGTTAAGGAATCCTAATTTTAGTAGTTTTGTCTTGCCTTCTGGTGTTATGTATTTATTCGCCATTTTTTATATCCCCTATTAGTTTTAAGTATTGTTCTTCATCTATGGTGATCCATTCATCATCACTTGCGATGAGATATTTTTTTTCGTTTGTTTCATGATCTGTTATCTCAATGATTTGACTTATTTTTGCCTCAGTTGTTAGTTCCATCGTTTTCATCTCCAAAATCGTATTCGATTGGTTCTAATTCTGTATCAGTATAATCTTCATCATCTATATCTGGATACTCATCTTCATTGTATTGTCTATATCCGCCTTGTATGGATAAGTCATTTATAGAAGTTGTATTATATTGTTGAGCATTGTAACGATATAAATGTTCAGCAATCTTAAATGATGTGTCAATATTATCTTCAATGCTTATTGGCAATGTGTAGGATTCATATATGTCTACATTTGCATCTACAGCAATACATAATACTCTATTTTGATCACGTTGATCATCATTATGAATAAGATTGCCTATACCTAAATTACCATTGTATTTAAATCTATGATAATTATATTCATCAGCACCTTCATCCTTTAGCACGATCCAATATTGTTCGTTATCTAAATAATCAATATTAAATTCAATAACTATTTCGCCAACAACATTTGGTAAAGAAATGTTCTTTGAACAAATTAAATCATTTGGCTGGTTAATATAATTATTGTATAATTCAACAATAATATTTTTACTTGGACTACCAATTTGTCCAAAATATGATAATGTGATTGTACCTAAATTATTTTCTGTTAAAGTGAAGCTTTGTGCTAATTTTTTTTGCAAAGGAATAGCAGTTAGACTATTTTCATCTTCGTTATTAATAACTTCTGATTCTAAATTATTTAAAATATTGATTGATGTTTTTATTGTTGTCCAGTTTTCACCTTTATTTTTAATCACATTTCCATTGACAAAAAGTTCTGTATATTTGTTGTCGTAATTAATTGTGTCTGTAACTAACTGTCCATAGTTATTTTTATATGTAATCAATAATTCTATATCATATAAACGAATATATTCATTTGCGTTAAGTGAGCCAAAATCAACAAGACAAACAATGCCATTTTTTAATTGCTCTCCATCAATATAATATGGCATAGCATGTTTAAGTCCAAATTGATCGTTGTTTTTTATCAGATAATTGTCATCATTATTGATTATTTCATATTGATATTTATTCATACTTAAATCAATGGTGTTTGCATATTTTTTAAATTCACCAACAATATGACAATCAGTTAAGCAAATATTTATGCTTTCAGTTATCTTTTTGAAGCCAACTTTAATCTTATAGATTGATGACACTTTGGTGTGGTCCACTAATGATAGAAGATCTTCACTATAATTAAATAAGTCAGGATCAATATTGATATTCTCATTGTCGTATAAGACATTATCATTTTTGTCTAATATTAATAAATGCATTGTAAGGTTACTATGTGACTTATTTAATCCTTTAAGATATAATGTTAATGAATCATATTGCTGATCGAAATTAAAATTACTAAAGCTAATGTAGTTTGTTTCGTCATCATTGATGCCATCATATTCAATATATGTATGATTGATTCCTGTTAATGCGTTTGTTTCTTTCCAAGAGTTTTCATAATAGTATTTTGACTCGTAATATATGTTATCAACAACAATATTCATCTTCATGATATTATTTCTTAAGAAACTCTTTGCATCATTGTCAACATTCAAATTATTAATTGCATTATTTATTTGATCATAAAGTAAGTTTTCAGCATATATTAGTAATTTAAAGTCTGATCCTGCATTTTTGTCTGCTAAATCCTTGACATCTATAGCTATATCAAATTCACCTTTAAGCTGATCATATTCTGTATCTGTATCAATACGATAATATGTGTTGTCTTTTTGTACATAAATGTCCATTGTGACATTATCAAATTCATAATTAACAATGTCATTCACTTCACATTCTTCACATTTGTCGACATTACCTAATCCAACATTATGACATGAGTTACAATAATAGAATTTACCATCATTATTGTTCATTCCATGTATATGTAACCTTAAAAATTCATACTCTTGAATCATTGCTGTGTTTATATTGAAAGGCAATGTAATATTACATACATTAATTCGATTAGTGTCTGTTTGGATGACGATAGAATCAATATTTTGAGTATCATCAGACTGGATGACATACTTATATTCATCATTATTCAAATGAATGACATCTCCACTAAAACATTTTGGACAATGTGAGTAATAATCATCTTCCAAATTACCACACTTATTACAATATGTTTTATTATAATCGACTTTTGTCTTTTCAATATCTTCTGATAGACAATGTGTACAATAGTCATGCCATCCATCGACAACGTATCCACAATTATAACATATAGTTACTGCTTTCTTCTCATTATAATGTGATACATATTCAGATCCACAATATGGACATTGATCATAAGCACCCAAGCTTGTTTTTAAACAATGAGAACAAATTGTGATATTTGGTTGCTGAATATTAATTGTACTAATGTACTCTTCATAAATGTTATTAATTTTTTTAGGATAATATGTTTTTTTTGCAACATTATCTTCTGGCATATAATATTGAGCGTCTTTATACAGATTAATATTCAAATCTTTTATGAAATCATCTTTATTGCTTGTTGCATTAAGCTTAACATCAACATTTGTTATCTCATCATAATTATTGACATTAATTCCATCATATTTAAAGGCTAAAATTGGTGATGATATATATGTATTGTGACATTCAGGATCTATATCGCTATTATTTTGGAAAATAATGTATCTTCCCATATCTTCCCATTGGTATTTTCCATCACCTTGAAGTCTTGCCTTTGGCTGAACATTTTTATTATGAATGTCATTATTAACTGTGAAATAAATAAGTTCCTGGTTGACAAACTCTTCATTATCATCAGATCCTCTTCTTCTTTGTGGGTCATGATTAATAAATTCATATGTATCAGCATTGTCAGCAAAGATAACAGCATTTTGCAGACCATTGACAATCACATATCCAATATGATAATATTTATCTGTTGCATGTATCCAAAAGTGTATCACATTTTCATCATTATCTTCAATGCTTGTATTAACCTGGTATGTTTCTATTTGAATATGATATTGTTGAATTTCAGTATTGAAGTTACGCTTAAAGATAATCTCATCATTCTTTTTTATTGTAAAACCGACAAAAGCATTCATAATATCATTGACATATGATATACAATACCTGTCGTTATCTATATTGAGTATTAATGGATCTTTTTCATTCATATACTCAAAAGTATATTGAGAATTTCTTTGCATATGTATTTCATGCTCATATGGTTGTCCATCATATTGATAAGCTTTTGTAATGTCAATATTGTTATATGTATTTACATCATACATATTCTGTACAATATCCAAACATTCAGATATATATTTTTTATGTACAGGTGCATCAAAAACATCAACATAGGCAAAAAGATCTGTATCAATTTTTGTTATTTCGTCATCGTCATTATAATATTTTTTCTCAAATTTTAAGTTAATGATATCAGGATCATCATAATTTGGATTTGGATATTCTTCATGTATTTTAACGTCAATATCATTTTTCATTTTATAATGGAACATGTCATAATATGCAGCGATACTATTGTCATGCCTATTATATAATGAAATCAGATCAAGATGTGGTATAAATAATGAATATGGAACAATGCTTTCTGTTTCAGAATTATAAGTATTAATGTCTGTCTTTAATGTAAAGTCAATTGTATCATTATAATAGCAGACTGCTTGTGTACCAAATGGTTTTGCCTTGTCAACGATTGCTTGTAACTTGCCAATTGGATTGTTTACATTTAATATGTCAAAGTTTGTTGGGATTTTACTATAGTCAATACTTAAGTCAAATACACCATTCTCATAAATTCCTCCACCCCAAACTTTGCTATCCCAACTATCCTTATCCCATCTCATAGCACGATCAACAATATTGCTGACTGTAGGAAGCTGTCCAGAATAATGGAATACTTCAGAGTTTAATAATCCAAATCTACGAATGAAACCATCTGGATAAATTTCATACCCTTTATCCTTAAGCTTATTGTTGCCTACTCTCAATAACTCTGGTTCTACATATTTTGAATTCTTGCTTATTTGTGCAACCAAATCCTTAAGGTTTTTTCCTTTATAATGTTCTACGCTTGACTGTTTATAGTTTTCAGCTTCTACATATTTTGTTGGACGATTTCCTTGGTTGAAAAATTTAAAGATATTATTATCACCATCAAGTTCATATCTAAAGTATCTATTTGTTTTTTCAAAATTATATATAGTTATTTCATGTTCCATCTTGTGTGCATTGAAGTCATCATTTACATGTATTGTTAAACTTTTATGATAAACATGTGCATTCCTATTTGTTACCATAAAGTTTGTTGTGTATGTTCCTTGTATTGTTGGCTGTATCTTAAAACATATTTTTTTGTTTTCACACTTTTTGAAATTAGGAATGATGAAGCTGATCATTTTTGTTGTTTCATCATAATCAAACGCATAATCGTTTGTATGACATAAAACATTATTTTCTAAAAGATCTGCAGGCAATCTTGCATACACATATGTTGGATCTGTGATAGGATTTTTACTATTGTTTGTTATTGATATGACATAATATAACTCATCATATAGATTAATATAATCTTCATCACATATTTGAGTTAGCATATCACAATTATTGCAATCATACTTATTTTCTGGATCAACGGCATGGTAAACATCAAAAGACATTTTTTTATTTCTTTCTAAAACACTCACAAGATTGCTATAATCGTAAATATTATTATATGCATCAGTTAAAACTGTCTTTATAGCATGGTATCCAATTTCTGTTGGGCGAAGTGTTAATGTTAATTCATAGGTTTCATTTACACCTACATCTTCAACAGTCCATATGCCTAAAATGTTTTCATCTTCACTTTCTTTAAAAGATGAATCTTTACAACTAATATGCTCAATCTTATAATGGCACTCATTATGATTTGCATTATCATATGATCCAATGTCAAGTATTTCAAATTGAACTTTGCTTTGTGGTTTAACATAGTTGGTAAATTGTATGGTAAAATCTATTAATTCGTTAATGTATGGTCTTTGCTTGGTAACAAATGTTTTTACTTTTATATTGCTATCTATATTAACCAAGACTTGTTTTTTTGTGCAATTTTTGTATTGATCGTCTTCAATAAATAATGGATTATCTTCAGTACACATTTTAAAGTCATATATTCCTTTTTGTGTTGCTTCATAATGTACAACTAAAGTATATGGATGTGTAATTAGTTCATTATTTGCTTCATTATATGTTGCTCCCTGTATATGTGGCAATGTAATAATCCTATTTTTTTCATTAAATTGAGGAGAGTAGGTGTTTTCATTTTCGTATGATAGATAATAATCTCTTTCCTCATTCTCGTTTTCAAGAGTAAATTTTTTTATCTTAAATGAGCTTGGTTCAGTAATCTTGAATTTATAGCCTGCAGCATTACTGTTTATAGGCATAAGAAAACTTGTTGGTGACCTATTCTCAATAGTATAAGTTACAATGACTTCTGAATTGTTGTTAGTATTTAAATCATATTTGTCGGCTGTTATTGACATCTTAAGGTTTGGTATTTCCTTAAAGTATATTTTTCCCATTTTCCATTGATGATCTTTATCTGCAATGTCATAATTATCATAGTTAAAAGGTTTTAATTTTATATTGCAAACTTTTTCATCACCAGATTGCACAACAAATTTGATTCTTTTTTCTTTGTTCGGTATTAACTCATCAATGACACAATACTTATTATTATTTCCTTGGAATAGTTGTATATTACTGTCTGTAGCTATCAAAATGTCTGAACAGTTTTCTCCAGTTTCTGCATCGACAATATCAATGTAAGTTAATACATTATAATATGTTTGTTCAATGCCTGTCAATTCAATAGTAAAATCAATATAACGTGCTTCATTTACAGGAACACTCTTATCTTCACCCTTAACCATTAAATATTGATCCAATTGTATATCATTAACAATTGTATATGTTAAAGGTTTTATTAGATCATCACCTTCAGTAATCATTAATGAATTATATCTTACATCAGATCCATCTTCCAAGCGAAGCTTAAAGAATTCTTTGCTTAAAGTGTTTCCTAAAATACTTATTTGAATCTTGCTTGTCTTGCTCTTTTTATTTGAATCTGTGTATTTTGCTTCAATATCATATATGCCTTGTGCAAAAGGTTTCTTTACTGATGTGATCTTTAAATAATCTTCAGTAATATCTGTAATTTTCCAAACTCCATCTCCCTGATGTTCAATATTGGCTTCGCCCTGTATAAGCCATAAGTCACCATCATCTTTTAGCCAATTATCTGTATGTAATGTGATGTTTCCTGACTGATCTTCAGGCAATTCATCACGCTTTAAAGTTAATGTCAAGGATTTTGTAAGTTCTTCATCATCTTTTAGTTTAAATACATATGGTTTCTTTTCGTTCACTAATGCGATATCCAAGTCTATCCTGTTTTGCAATATGTTTATAGATGATGTTGTGCTTTTATTAATTGAATCAGCATATTTATTTATTGTTGTAGTAATACTTTTAGTTCCTATTGTATTACTATAGCATTCAAGAGTCAATTTTGCTGTCTTGTTTGTAAAAGTATTGACTGTCCAAACACCTGTGTCAACATCATATGATGATGGATATGCTCTGACTATAACATTCTTATCTAATTTAACTGTACATTTTGTCGGCTTTATCTGATTATTCTGTGCCTTGATTGTGCATTCATATGTCCAAGTTTTTTCCACTCTACTTTCTGATGGTGTAATCTTTGATGTTACCTGATATAATGGTTGAACAACAGTTGGAGTAATAACAGAAGAAGATATAACTGTTGTAGGTTTTTCATAAGTAACATTTAAGCGTAAAAATTGCATTACGATTCTACAATGATTAGTAGCCTTGTTTTTTGCTGGATCAAATTTTATCTTCAGATTTTTTAGATCCTTTACTGTTAATGAATATTTTGAAACATCAATAGTATGTGAATGTAATGTTGCCAATTCAGCATAATTAGTATTCATTTTTGCCTTATCAGTTTTATTATTATTATAACGAATAGCTTCAGGTTTTGCCCCTTTTATTGATGTCAATGTTTTATTCTTATAAATAACGCTGATTGTTGGCTTGTCAAAATTACCAAATGATGTTAATGAAGAATAAGCTATTTGCTCCCATTTATATTCAACCACAATCTTTTTTACAATTGCATCGTTTGATACATCATTAAGTGTCCATCCACTTGCATAAATAATTTCAGGCTTTGAATAAGATCCACTTGGAGTAGTAACTGAATCTGGATAATTGCGTAAATAATTACCTTTCCATATTGGATTTTTAGTTCCCCAATATGCTAATGATGTATTATTGGAACATAAGGCAGCCTTATTTGAAATATTCTGTGTGCCATATTTTGTAGAATGTCCTGTAGTTGTAGTGATTGTGCTTGGATATACATATACCATTTTTATGCCTCTAAATATATTATGCTATTGATTATTATTTCTAATCACTTTAAAAATTTTTTGATATGGACGATACTTATCTTCGATTTCAATATCGTCATCGTCAACTCTGTTTCGTGTAGTAATTCTATATGTTATTTCTGTAGGATGATTTGGACATGGAGAATCAAAAAAGACTATTTCAGTATTTGGATTTGATATGTTATTATTATTGATTACTTCATATTCGCCATCATCATATTTTCTTTCAATTTTAACATTAAATTCATTATGATGGTTTGTTGTAATATGACATAACAACATATCATCATCATCAATATAAAATATATCATCATTATTAATTGTAGTTGTTTGACCATCTTTTATTCCTTTGATTTCAATAGGTATGGCTGGTCGAAGATCTATATTTGGATCAATACATAAGTTAAAGTATTTAAATACAATTGTATTATAATATTCAGTATAATATTCTATCTTTATTGTTTGACAAGTCAAGCTTAAGTCTTCCAAGTCTAAATAAAAGTCTGCTTTGCCATCAAGATCAACCATACTTGTTTGCACGATCATATCATTAATGGACAATTCACAGTATCCATCAGTTCTGATATGATGTAATTGATCTTCAATATAGGCATTGATTATAACAGGGAAATTGATTATTTGACCATTCTCATCAATTGCTTCATCAATCACATAATTATGACCAGGAATAGTAATAGTATTATTAGTATCTATATAGCGATCTCCATTGACTTCAATAATCATATCAAGCTCTTCTTCAACAAGATTAAAGCTTATGAATTCAGTATGTGATATATCATAACATAAATTATTATGTTTAAGCCTTAAATAATATTGATCCATATTCAGATTACTTAAGTCAACATTATGCCATGTCGCATATCCATCAATGATTGGACGAGATTTAAGATTTTTTAATGTGTTATTGTCTGGTGTTTCTTGATTTTGTGTTTGAAGAATAGATGCAGTAATTGTACCTGTGGTGATTGGATTGCCTAAATTATCTTCCACTTTAATTTGAATTTCATTATTTCTTCCCTTAATTAATTCTAAATTATCTGCGGTAATATTTATTTGATTATAAGGCTGTGGTAAAATTGTAACGTTATCCCAAGCTTTATTATCTGGAACATGATTGTTTGATGCACATACTTCTTCAGTAGATGGTTTGTAAACATATTGATCTTGTTCTATAACATATAATCCTGTATGAGTATATTTTAATGTTGGAGAGTATTCCTTTTCGTTCAATAGTGACATTTTAGTAAAGAATATTGCATTGTTACTATTGTTAGTGACAGTTTGAGGACCTATTATCTTTATAATGTTTTGTTCTCCTGCCTGAAATGGTATTTCATGATAGACCCATTGATCTCTTAAGTCTTTATCCTTTTCTAAAAAAGCATCATTAATTTTGAAAATAGCATTATCATCATTGGTTCTTTCTATATTGCTGATATCATATTGATATATCCCATGGTTAATATTCGCCCAATACTGTTCTTTATCGCTTGGAACTGTTTTGACTGTTACATAACAACTGTCGCAATTTACATCTATATTAATATCGGAAGGTATGTAGATAAAAAATCTTAAAACATAATCATCATATTCTGACAATTCAAGAGTTTGTGTACAATAATTTCCCCCACAATCAGTATTTGATTGTGTTGTATAAATCCAGAAATCATCACATCTGTTATTTATCAATGTACAAATACTTGGATCGAAATGAAAATTATTAGCAAGAATAGTTTTTTCATTTTGATGTGGAATATAAAAGCTTTTGCTATCATCATAAGGATTGCCCCAGTTAATGATGCGATAATTATTTCTTGATCCAAAACCATTATCTAATCTATTAACATTTGTACCTTCAAAAACATTGATGGTCTTACATTCTGTAATATCTTTTTTAGGTTCAAAGCCAAAATAATGTTGATGGTATTCACGACTTGTAGGTAAATAGTCATAATTTAAATAAACATTAATAGGAGTGGAATCCCAATCCCCACTATTATTCCCAAGCTCTTTTCGATGAATTTTTGCTTCCCACATAGGCATTAAACTGTTATCATTCTCTTCTTCCCATATTGGATCTTCATCACTTAAATTTGGTGCTATCCAATTTTGTTGGTCACGATATTTACTTGACAAAGGAAATACACCTTGTTCAGTCATATTTGCATTGACATTATTATCGTGAATATAATTCTTATAGTTGGGATCATTGATATTATTTATGCTGTCAGTTAATAATGACTGCACAATTAAGCGACCTTCCAAATCAACGAAATGTACATATCCATTGCTTTGATATTCTTGTTCAGATATTTTGCTAAAATCATATACAGATAAAATTTCTTTATCTTCATTATATTCATATAAATCAGATGGAAAATAATGTACATATACACAAATGGTATTGTCAATATCTCCAGGTGTTGATTTCACTTTATTAGGTATCTTAAAAAAGTAATCATCATTGATTCTTTGATGTGGCAAAAAATCATTATCAGGCTTTAAGCTGAAGCGTACAATCTCATCATTTTTATACCGACCATTAAGATTGACTGTAAAGACAACCTCATCATATGCTGAATAAAGATTGTCATTTGTAATAATAATCTGATCTGTTCTATGTGCGTATTGCCTGATAGCATCTAATTCCATTTTCTTTCCTCTTATATGTTTGATTGTTTATAAGTATCTGATGTCGCTTCGTAGCCTGTAAATAAGCATAATTCATAATTATTTTTGAACTGATAGTACAAGTTCTCAATATCACCTTCGCTACATTGTATATTGTAATCATCAAAATAATCTTCAAATTTGTCTTTTGCATCTTCAACATCTGTACATGTTTGCCACAATGCTAATAACCCACCTTTAGGATCAATTGCTATTTCAAAATCATCATACTGTTGCCAATCGAGTGTAGATTGAGATGATAATTTACTAAAGGAACATGTTCCCATACTGTCTGTTATGTTGACAATGTCTATTATGTCATTTTCATCTGTAAAAGATCCTAACACTAATACATATTCATTGTTATGCTGATTTTCTTCAAAAGAAATATGACAAACTACACTTCCAGTATTAATAGCCATTGTGTAATCAAATAACGCTGGATAACGATATGCCGCAATGCTAAAAGATTGAGAGAAAGGCATATAATATTCATTGCCTGCATAATCAAAATCGATGCTCCATTCTCCATCGTCACACACATTAGCGTCACAGATGATATTGATATAATTGTCTGTCATGTTTCTTAATTCACGAACAATCATTTGGTTATTAACGATACTATCTTTTGTAATACTAATATTAAAATCATTAATATCAATATCATTTAAATCAATAGGTGCATTTGTTTCTTCTTCCAATCCAAAAATAATACTAATGTTTCTGCCAACATTTACTTCATAATTATAATAGTTCAATGAGGCATTTAATGTTGCTTTGCCGATACTGTATGTTTCTGTATTTGTTCTAAATGAATATGGAGCATGTGTATGTGCCTGCAATGTATGCTCTCCACATTGTATATTGTCAATATACCCAGCGATAATATTGTTTTGTTGGTTCATGAATAATGATGACTTGATAATATTATTTCCTTCCTTTAGGTCAACATAAATGTTATCTCTGAAAAAGTTTGCCCCTGCAATCTCATATTTAATTTGACCTGGATATGTACTATGCCTTACTTTTACATCTAAAACAAGATTAAAGTTATCTCTAACTTTGATTGTTAACAAGTCAGTATTGATCTTTTGATATTGTCTTGTTATTGTTTCTCCATTATATTCTTTGTTATATTCCTTTGTCTGTATGTATGCGTAGAAGATGTAATCGTTCATTGTTTGCATTGGTATATTATATTGCAACCTTGTTTGTTCTTCGTCATTCTCATCAAGATATGATACTTCTTCTATAATATCCAATTCGGCATATAATTGTCCATTTTCTTCCTTAATGATACTTTCATATGTCTGTCCTAATGTTGTACAATAGAAATAACACTTTTCATTCTTGAGCAATAGATTAAATACTTCTTCATCTGTTGTTGCAGATAAAAGTACCTTAATGCTCAAAGCATTATTATCAATAATAACATAATCACTATCTTCAAATTCAATAGTATAATCATCTTGTTTTGTCGCTATTTGGAAGTAAAGACGTTGGGATTCCATAGCCTGTAAATAAATCTGATTTTCAATAGTATAATCTTGTCCAACTTCATTTGTGATTGTAATAGGTGTGCCATCTGTTGTCTTTAAATATGTATTATTTGCATCTATTACAATTCCATATACAGAATATATGCCATTCTTAAGATTATTTATATAACATTTAAAATATTCTCCATCATAATAAGCATATCTAGGACGTTCTTCCCCTTGGATATATACTTGTATGCATGAATCATTACTGAAATGATATTCAGGTATCTCAAAAGTTACTACAATGACATCTTCATTTGTAGCGATAAAGACCCCATCATCATTTGGCAATTGTACTATCTCACCATCTTCTTCTTTTCCAATATTAATATTAATATTGTTTGGATGTAATCTGGCAATGCTTATATACGCACTATGCATTTGATAGTATTTCCAATTAACACCATATAAACTATTATCGTAATTATATACAGCCCTAATAAGTTCAATATTATATATTGAATCGCTTTCACTTTCGTTTTGGACTGGAGAATATTTTATTGAAGCTTCGCCATTTATCAAATAGACAGGATTGCCGATAACATGCTCTTGTCCATCAACAGGAAGGTCAATATCGAAAGTGTCATAATGTAAAAAAGTCACTACACCATATTCAACTGGAACAGGATTATTTCTATCACGAACATCATTTACTGTTACTTTTAATTGAACATCATCTTTAGGGTCAACAAAATAAGGGGGGATACTTTTAAATTCTATTTTAGTGGGAATCTTATTTAAAATAATACTATTTGAATAATCGCTTTCTGCAGACTCAAAATATGTACTTCCTATATAAGAGGCTTTAATAATGCAATTCTTTGTTGGTGTGAACCTTATGCGTGCATTGCCATATTGATCTATAGGTACAGCATCATCATTAATCTTATATTCTTGAATATCGCCATCATTCATATAAAAAAAATTTACATATCCACTTACTGGCTGATCATTATATTCGATTGTTGCTTCAAGCTCAACAATATCATTGTAATATATTAATCCTTCATTTTTTATCCGAACTGTAACTGTAGGAGTTTGTAATGGTATTACAATTTCTCTTTGGATATTGGAAGAATTATAATTACAATTCTCTAAAAAATTAAAATTAACATTCAATGTTCGTTCATTCATTCATTACACCTACAAATTGTCTGCACAATAATATACTATTGTTGCATAGACATCCCTATCATGATCAGCATCTATTGGCTTATAAATAACAGCACCATATTGATAGTGTGTTAAGGAATCTGCTTTTGTAAATTTTTTCCATGAACTGCTTGAAGAGTCATACCACATATAGTAACTGGTGCTTGTAGGATTATAGTTATCAAAATTTCTTATTGCGATCCATTTCACTTCATCATATGAAAAACTGCCATGGTAAACGCTACTGCTTGGTTTGTGTGCAAGATCAGGTACTGCACAAAGAATATATTCCTTTGTCACATCTTTCCCTCTACCAACTTTTAATCCCCTTAAGTTAGCTATACATATTCTTCCTTGTCGTTGCCATAAACTTGACCCATTAGTGTATGTTTTTGAAACACTATTTATTTTCCCACCTTGGTAAAAGGTGGTAAAGTCATTATGGTTTAGATATCCATCATTTTGTGCGTCTGCTTTTTTCATCCATGTTTGCCATGTGTTTTTTGTGACATTTATTTCATTGTTTATTTCTATTCTTAAGGCATTGATGGCATTTGTTGTAGCAGTATGCAATGTTTCATAATAAGTATTGTGCCATGACATAAAGCAATCTTTTATATTAAGTAAAGTGTCTGTAATCGCCATATCATTCACCTATTGCACTAATAACAATTCTTCGTCATTACTAATAACTTCATTCATGTCAACAAGGTTTTTTTCAAAACGTTTGCCATTAATCCAAACTTGTAATTTGAAAGACAATACACATTTATCTCCCATAATATTATATAATGTGTTGTTAAAACTTTGTAATAAATCTAAATAATTCATGTTATCTACCCCATGGTAATTATACATAATGCAGGTTGCCCACCAGGCGTATTTTTTGCGAAATAAGCTTGAACGTCATATTTTCTGTCTTGCAATCTACCTAAATAGGATCCATCTGATTTCTTATCACCTAAACTATTTAAAGCTCTGACATATTTAGTGGATATGTTAATTTTATCAATGCATTCGTAATGTCCAAAGTGTTTACCAGATGTTCCAGAACCTCCATTAATATAGGCAATATGCCATATGATTGCCTTATTTGGCTGACAAAGTATTTTGCCAATTTCTTTGAACCTTTCTGCATCTGTCTTTCCCATATCGGAAAAATTTTTCCATTGCACCTTAAATTTTTTACCTGTTTTTTTACCTATTTGTGCAATGCCTGTGTTGATTCCTTGGTGTCCTGTGCCTGATGTTGTACTTCCGCACCAAGCAGCGATTTGTCTTTCGGTATATTTTGTTATGCCAAATTTTCTCATTGCCTGATGAATTGAATGTGGTCCGCACCAGTACCCTGTGCATTGTCCAAGTTTGTTACATCCTGCACTTAAGTAATGTGTTTTTGAAGTGTATGGATTATCACAATTTGTTTTCTTTGCTGTTTTAGTTTTAGTTGATGTAGATGTCTTTGTGATTTTTTTGACAGTTGTTTGCTTGGTTACAGTAGGTTGTAAGTCCTTACTGTTAAATGTACAATATAATGGTGAAGTGTTATGATGTGAATAGTAATATACGATTATTTTAGCTAAACAATATGTGAATAATTCAAATGATACTTGAGTCTTTGACTTAACTGAAGTGACATATGCAGGTACTCTCTTATTTTCTTCACAATAAGCAACAAAACGTTTAATCATATCATAATAATCACCAGATACAATATCTTCTTTCATATTGTCTTTTGCCTTTTTTGTAGGTGCTTGAATGGTTATTATATTAATTGCACTCGCATTTTTATTCTTTAATAATTTTGCAAATAAATAAGCAGTCGTATAAATGCTATATTCATTGCCTTCAATAGTGCAGTATTTAGGCAATGTCTTGTTTTTTTCTACAAAAGCCTTTACTTCTTTTGCCTCTTGAATAATTAAACTTGATTTCATATTTTCACCATTACATATTATCATCTATAGTATGTACACCATAAACATAATAATATTTTTTTGATTCATTATAACCATATGAATCATGAGCAACAAATTTAAATTCATGATCTGTTTCGTAATAATTGTTATCTCTGTCAATAAGAATAATTTGTCCATTATCGTCAGTAGAAGATTGATTTAAAAATTGACCATCTTTATAACAAGATATAAGTTTATCTGTCAATATATTATTATTTTCATCTGTTAGTGTTACAGTAAAAGTTACTTTTTTATCAGTTTCATAAAAATTCATATTTTCTATATTACATTCAATATTAAGTTTTGTATTAATCATAAATTTTTCTTCTTCAACTATCCATGTCATATAACAATATAAAACTGTTCCTGCGGTAATTTGTGTTTGTTCTGTTATACCATAACGATATGCATAAATATTACCACTTGGTTCTATATTAAGTTTAAAAGTATTGTAACCTGTACCATATTGTGTAGAATATTGATTTTTATTTGGTCTACAGTAATAATCTGATATTGTACCTATTTTAATATCAGCTGTATCTAAAGGAATGTCAATAAGAGCTTTTGCAATACCTTCAATATGTACAATTTTACCTATTCTACGATAACGTACCTTTTTATCATTATTAATATTAGTAAAATTATCATCAAAAATAATATTTTGCCAACCAGTATCGGTAAGTGTTGACATAAAATTTAAATCATTCACAAGATCGCTTGTTTTTGTAGGTACTTCACTTTTTAATGCAAACCATTGCTTCATCGTTTCTTTCACATTAGTTAAAATAACTTGTATGTCCATACCATCATCTCATTAAATGAATATTACACTCTTGCCCAAGTAATTATAGTTCTTACAGTAAAACTAGTGCTTGGTTTATAATCACTTAACATTTGAACAACTCCCTCATCAGTTACTTTTAAATAAATATTCATTGTTCCATCATTCCTCATAACAATTGGTACTGCTGGTCTGTAAGTTGATGGAATAGTTCCAGAAACAATATTTTCATAAGTGTTGACAGTACCTACTGATACACCACTTTTCTCTATTTTTAATGCACAAAAGTCATCGTTATAATATAATGTGCAGCCACTCATATTAGTTAATGAAACTGTTTGCCATGTAGTGCTATGATCATCCACATAAAATATTATTTTTGATTCAGCAACACTAGAGCTTGTTGAGGCTTTTGGTATAAAAATATGAAAACCAGGTTGAGTCAATTGTACTGAAAATGATGCTATACCTTGATTATTGGTTGTTTGTGATGATCCATCCACTTCACGACGTGAAGGATATGATATTGGATCATGATATTCATGCATTAATTGTATATTTTCATTAGTAACAACATTGCCAAAAGTATCTGTTACTTTACAGTCAATTGATACAGTAGTGTTAATATCTACTTTATATCTGGATTGTGTTTCCCATATATCATATTTATAGTATTGATCTCCTAAAATATCGCTAATTGGTATTGTCTTTTTTGTCATCTTATCTTACCTCAAAATAAATCTCCTTGTTTGTGCTGTCAAATCCAAAGTCAATGTCTGCTTCTGCCACATAGGTTGAAGCAGCATTTGAAGCAGTTAGGTATCCTACATCATTATTAAAATTTGAAAGGTCTGATGGCGTATTGGAAAGATCATCATAATCGCCTGTGCTGGCAATGGTATGCAATGCTGTAACGGTTTGTCCAAGACCATTTACAATAGTGTTTAAATCATTAACTGATGTAATAGTTGCTTTTGAATCAAGTTCTGTCTTTACAAGTTTTTCGCTTGGCACTTTTGCATCGCTTGTTGGAGATCCAAAAACTGTGGCAATAGTAACGTTTCCTGTATTTATGGCATTAATATAATCTTCAATTGCTTTGATAGTTGGGTATTTTGTTGTTGATCCAGTATCGTTTTGTATTGATGATGACTTGTTGGCAACATCTTCTTTGCCTGTAATGTCCTGATGGCTTGTCAGGAAGTTGCTTAATTCGTTCGCAACTGTGCTGTTCGCTATGGCATTATCGCTTGTCGCATCCAATATGGTGTCCACAACAACGCCATTCGGTATGTTTGGCTTGTCAGTTAAATCATTATATGATCCTGTAGTTGCTACAGTCTTTAAGTTGTCGACTTTTGTCTTTGCTGTATTGTCATAGTCATTAGTGGACAATCCTTTGTTATTTATTTTATCCACTTTGTTTGTATCTAATGCGTCTATAGTGTCTTTCACAAGCTTTTCGCTTGGAACTTTAGTGTCGACTGGATTTGCCGAAAAGGATGATAATACGTTTATCTTTCTGAAAAACCATCTATCCAGCCATTCGACCAAGTCTAAAATTTTTTGTGCCATTTTTATTCATCTCATAATTATTATTATATTATTTACTCCTTTTTATTGCAATTCTTCAACAGAAATGTCATATAAGGCTCCACCACCAGGACCATTTTGTGATGGTAGGTATTGTCCAAAGAATAGATAACCAGTTTGATAAGTATTTGTTGTTTGGGTAGTTGTACTCAATAGATTCATATTCTCATCATATACTTTACATATTGCAGTTGAACCTTGTTTTTCAAATTCAAGATTGAAATGGACATTTTTCGCAACACTTGTGGTGCTTGTATTGATTATGCTGTTGTCTTGAACATAACAAATATTTCCAAGGGAATTTAAATAATAAAAGTCATAATGGGTTGGTGAATAATTCACATCTACAATTCCTATACCTATTTGCATATTCGCATTATTTATTGATACGAACATCATATCTAATTTAATACGAAAATTATCAACTATATTCGATAATGGGATAGCATATCCTTTTATCATCGTATTAGCAAGTGTCACAACTTGATACCTTACATTTTTGGAGTTGTATGTTGTTACAAATGTTCCACCACTCCCTACAAAAGTAGTATATTGGCTTGTATTATCTACATTACAATCATCGTGAAAAATATTAGTCCATACTGGTGTTGGTGTTCCACCACTTTTTTGGTAGAGTATTGCATTATCACTTACACGAACTATTGATTGAACTTCTTTATTGTTTATTACTAAAGATTGGACAACTTTATTATTGATCGTCCAAGTTATGCTTTCTCCTTCATCTGTGTTGAATCCGATTGGGTCAGGGAATGTTATGCTACCTAACTGCACACAATTCTCTTCAAGGAATGCATATGTAGATTCATCTGCCCACATATTTACGAACATTTCATTTACAAATGCATCAATGGTTCCCTCATCATCAGATTCAGCCTCATCAATACTTTCATAAATGTAAAGAAGATCACCATCAGAAAATTGAGTAGGTGTTGTTGCACCAGTATTCCAAATGTATCCTCCATAACCATCATCCACTAAACTATTCTCAATAGGATCAAGAACAGTTAAAATGAAATAAGCTTTAGTATCAACACAGTTGCTCATATATACTCCACTATTATCAGTATAACAATGCACCATATTTCTTCACCTAACTTCCTGTGTATTTTAATAAGTTCAAAGTTTCTGTTGTATTGTCAGTATAAGTTACAACAACACTAACAGTAGTAGTATTGTTCAAGTCAGATATGTTATGGCTGTGTGAAGAACTTGCATATCCAACATCATCATTGAAGTCTGAAAGGTTTGTTGGAGCGTTTATCAAGTCATCATAATCTCCACTTGTAGCAACATCAGACAAGCCACTTATGGTTTGACCAATATTTTCAACATTTTGCAATAATGTAGTGTTTACGCTTCCATCATTAGCCAATAGACCAGTTGTTGATGATTTTTGAACATAATTTGCCAATGATTGATGACTTGTTAAAAATCCACTATCATTTGTAAGGTCAGATGTTTTAGATGGGATAGTTGGTTTGTCTGTCAAGTCATTATAGGAGCCAGTTGAATTTGGACTAAATACTCCAACAACATCAAACCCATTATTACTACTATTAAGTTTTAACAAAATGATTGTATTCGGTGCAAAAGTATTTTCTTTTACTGTTGCATTATTGTATTTTACAGATAATTCATAATTGTTTTGATAAGAAGAATATGAATTCACATAATATATTACTTTTATCCTAATCGATTTTGTGGAACCTGAATTTAAGTCATTCGGAAGTTTAAATAAAATCAATTCATTTAATAAAGGGTGTTGAGAATTGACAGATTCGCAAACTTTATTATATGTTCCACTAATATACACTCTTGATGAATCTGTGTTATAAATTGAACCATATACAATTTCTTCTTTTTGAAGTCTTGCATCAATTTCTCCAATATGATTATTTATAAGAGTATTCAATGTTGCTTGTTCTGTTATTGTTGCTCCAGTCCAAATATTTGTTAATGGTTCTAATCCAATTTTAATATTTGATGTATGCAAATTATTGAGAGAATCATAGACTATTTTCGCACTTGGGTATTGTGTGTCTGTTGATGATGAAGACAAAGATACAACTTTGTTTGAAGTATCTTCTTTACCACTAATGTCTTGATGGCTTGTTAAAAATCCACTATCATTCTGCAAGTCTGATGTCTTGCTTGGTATTGTTGGGAAATCAGTTATCTGACTTTTCGTATGAGTATGTGAATTGTTTGCTTTCCCACTTAATAATGTGTCTGTTTCGGTGGTAGTATAATAATCACGATAAAGCCTTATTCCTCCATTTTTATATTCATAAATCGGATGTTCTAGTACCATTTCAATATTGGTTGTACTGTATGCTTGACCCAAGAAGATATATAATTTACCATCTTCAGAATTCGGTAAACTTTGAGTATAATAAGGACTTACTAATTTTGCCATTCCTTCATTAGTTGCAGATTTTTCTGCAACCATATATACTGGACTCCATTGTGTCAATTCCAATGCACTATTTGTATTGTTGAAACTGTAACCAAGGTTCAATATATACTGTTCCCAATGATAAATAGCACCGAATTGAGCATTAGCACTAATAGCAGATGTGTAACAATAGTATAATATTTTTCCACCTAATCTGAACTCTCTTGTATTCATAGATGATTCTTTACTAACATCTGCACTTGTACTGGTGGACTTGTTTACTGGCATATAATGAGTATCATCAACTTCCAAGAGTATACGATAACGATAAGTCTTGTCAGTAGCATACATCCTTTGACTATTAGTACGAATCTGATAACCTATCGTGTTATCATTTGTATTGTATCCACGGTAACATATCCAACAACCACCACTAACACGAGTGGAGTCATATACGAAGAGCATAGTGTAATCAGATTTGTAAATGGTAGTGTCTGCAGTAGCATTGTGCATACTACTGTATACTGGTTTTGCTCCTAAACCGTTTACATTAAGTGTGAAACCTGTTGCACTATTCACTACACCATTCCTCAACATTACAGAAGTACCATCAACCAATTCAGTAACTCCACTTACTGTTGCAGTAAAAACAGTAGAAGTAGATGTAGAATCAACACTACCATATGAAATATGACTATTATGTGAATGTGTAGAATCAGACTTGGAATCCAAACTGTTCTTCACCAACTTCTCGGATGGAACTTTGCTATCGCTTGTTGTACTGTTCCACCCATTAGTGTTTGTAACAATATCAACAGAACCATCTGCACCATTGGTTACAGTAAATTGGTAGGTTGTATTGTCAGAATAAGTTATTGTATAAGTGTCCACCAAACCACTTGTGGTTTTTGAAATATTAGTAATCACTTTGCCTGTACAATATGTCAATGCGATTTCATTTGTCTGTGCATCAATATAATAATCTGATACACATGCCAATGCTGCTTCGCCACTACCTCCACCAGTATTGATCAGATTATTGATTGCTACATTGATGTCGTGCTGTGTTGCATTTGAGCTTGTGCCTAACCGACCCAAGCTACTGCTTTCTGTAACTGTTGCACTTGTCTGACTATGCGTGCTATCTGCTTTTGCATCAAGGCTGTCCTTAACCAATTTCTCGCTCGGATATTTTGTATGTGAAGTGATGGATGACCATGAATTTACTTTATTTGTTGTTGTTTGAAACCAATTTGTCAACCATGTAACTAAATCTATTTTTTTGCTTACCATTTAATCATCATTATGAGTATGTTGTGTAGGGATTTGTTATAGAATCGAATATTATGCACCCTGCATCTGTTCCTGTTGTAGGACCTAATCTGATGCTGTTGATGTCAACCAAATGTGCTTGTAATGTGCTGTTTAATTGTGTGACTGTGATACCGCCATCTTTTACCTTGAATTTGTTTTCTCCATTGGATGTGTATGCTGTTAATGTTGATTCATCAGCACCATAGGTTGTGTCTTCCACAAGATCGGTTGTCTTAATATATAAATGTTCATCTGTGCCTGAACTGTCCTTTGTATTGACTACCAAATCAATATATTTATCGCCGATCACATAGCCTGATACAGGACTGTCAGCTGTTGTAACTGTCTTTACAGAACCAGACTTAACTAAAAAGTCTTTTGGAATGTCGATTTGTCCAATGGATATTCCATTCTGTGTGAAAGTGTATGTCGCTAAATAACCAGTATTTGCTGTTGTTTCCTTTGTTAAAGTTACTGCACCTGCTGAAGCGATTGCGGTATTAATTGTACCGAGTTTTGTGTTAATTGCACTATTGATTGATGCTTGTGTTTGTGCAGCATTTTCAATGTTTGCATATGTATTTGAATCAGTAATAGTACTACTTGCTTGATTATGATTGCTATTGGCTTTATTACCTAAAGCAGTATCAATACTCCTATTTATTGTTTCTTGGTCTTCATCTGCTGATGTTCCAATATTGGATAACGCATGTTGACTTATAATATAACCTGCATCAATAAGACCAGTTTTTATTGTGCCTTCGTCATCTTGACCCCCACTTATGACAACTGGATAATCATGATGATCAAATGTACCTATAGCATATGTCATAGTACCATCATTATTAATGTTTCCATGTGTATGTGTAGAAGATGCTTTATTCTGGTCAAGCACATATCCTTGGTGAGCTGATAATGCCTCACCATCTACAGCTGTTGAACTGTTTAGGTTGTCGACAATAATGTTATGCCCATATTTTGTGCCTGTACCTTTACCCCAAATAGTACCGTCTGTAACCGCATGATTTTTTTCATGTACAACTATATTACCATTAGTATCTGATATCATAATCTTATTTGGCAATGGCTGATTTGATGCACGTAATGATCCATTATTTTGTATTAAACCATGAGTATGATCAGATGGTGCTTTACCATCAAGAGCTGTCTTGATTGTCTTACTTTGTACTGGATTAGTAGAATTATTGACCCATGTACTTTCTACCGAACTTGTATCTACCTTGCCGTCCAAGCTTGTCTTTACCAATTTTTCGCTTGGATATTTTGAATCTGACAAATCGTTGGTTGTTGCTGCCCAACTGGTTACCTTATTTGTTGTCACTTCAAACCAATTTTTTAACCATGTAACTATATCTATCTTTTTCTGTGCCACATTATCACCATGTTAATATCATTTTCCCATCATCTGTCAATATTGCATCAAAATTTGCACTAATATTATTATGCTCTTTTTGATGTTCAATATTGCAAAAGCTTACACTTGGCACAATATGATTTTTGACATTTATTGCCACGGCATTTGTTCGTAGGTTTTCAGAATATATGTACATTTTAAAACAAAAGTTTTTGAAGATACTTGGGGGTACAATGCAGCATATCTCTTCTTTCCATTCGCCTATGTGCATGGTGATGCCATTGCATCCATGACTTGTAAAGGTAATGTAAATGTCTTCATTCTGCCAAACGTCCTTATTGAAATTGAATATGCATTTGCATATTTGGTTTGTAATATTTTTGTTGATGTCGTGATGGGTTAATCTATGAATTTCATCATCAATATAAAATTTTAATAACATTATTATCACTTTTACTATTCTAAACATTATAAATTATTCATCATCCTCAATAGTGTTATATGTTAATTGGTCATTGTCGATATCGATATCAATGATAGCATCTTGAATATTGGTAAAATCATCATCCAATAAAATAATGCTGTCAAGATCAGGATCACTACTAATGAAATTTGATAATAGTAACTGTCCAGGATCAACATTGACAGTAGTGTTTATCCCAACCAATACACTTTCCAAATCTCCAATAGTTGTTTCCGAATCTGCCAATATTGTTTCATTAAGCAACCAACCATCATTGTCAACGCTTAAGTCTGTAAATAATGGATGATCAGTTAAACTACTGATATATACTCCTAATGTAAATAATTGTCCAAAAACATTACCATAATAGTTATTGTTTTCTATGGTGCGTATTGTAATATAATGATCCCCCATTTGCAAATCATCAAACTGTCTGCCAATTGCTGTATTTTCTAAAATAATATTATTATTGGTTTTTGTGATAAGAATAGGTATTTCATTGTCAAAGAAACAATAAAATGTATTAACTTCTTGATTGAAAGCGTCTTTTATACTTAATGGTATTGGATCATGATTATGATATTCTTTTACATCAGGCATATTAAGATCAATCGTATAATTTCCTTTTTGTACATTCAAGGTATATGTTTCTGAATTATTATTATCATCGGTTATTGTAATGGTTAATTCTCCAGCTTCATAAATGTCACAATTAACAATAAAAGTATCATCATTTTTTGTTACACTATTTTGTGCTACATTATTATGTGTAATGGTAATATTATTAATACTGTCATCAAGGCATTTAATTTCGATATCGTTATTGCCTACTCTTCTGTTGTTATCAGGCACAATAAAGAATGTTTTGTCGTATAAATCAAATGCATCACATTTTGTATAATTGTTTGTTGTTGCACATATTGTATTTCTTCCTTTATTTGGATCACGACAAACATTAATATTATATATGTATGAATTTTCTGTTTCTGTTTTTGTATATGCGTATTCGGCTTCTTCATCATTATTTATAACATTGAAAGGCTTATTGCCCACCTTTATTTTGACATTACGATAATATGTGTCAGCTGGTATTATAATATAGATCTCAAGTTCTTCATGCTGTTCAGTAATGGTTTTTATCAATGTATTATCTAAATATACTTTATAAGTATTATCAAAATCAAATGATATTTTATTCCAATCTGTATTGTTTTTTGATAATGTTATTGGAGTTTCTTCATTCATTTGAATACTATTATATTCATTAATTATATCTAATATATTTACATTGCTGTCATATATACTAATAACAGAATATCCATCATTAAGAAGTTCAATGCTAAATTCATTTGGTGTTTGTATTGTGTATTGTTCATATCCAACACCAATTTGATGTCCTTCTAATCTTTTAACTGCTTCTTTGTCAAACACTTCTAGTCGATATGTTGCACATGTAATTGGATTATAGTTTGTTTGTTCAAGCACAAAAGGACGTTCTATTGTAAAAGAATAATCTACATTTTCCATATCTGATTCAAAATGAACAGTATGTTCGCCAAGATCTGAAAAATAAGTATTATCAATAAGGCTATCAACAACTGTAAAAGATCTTGATATAGTATTATCACGAGTAGTGACAGTTCCTGTTAAAAAACCTGTATATAATTCACCTAAAGGTTTAAAATATATTTGTGGAGTGTCATTCATATAAAAATGATTTGTATTAGGTAAAATGAAATTTGATTTTACATAAAGGTTTTGATATTCCTGATATTCATCAGTATTGATATATAAGTTTACAATATCATTATTTGATAATTCAAAAACAACGTTAAGATCATCAATAATCCATATGCCATCATCAACAGAATCTAACATAAAAACATTGCTCTGATTATTAAAAGTTGCTTCTATAGATAGTCTTGCATTTAATAATGGATGTGGTATTGTATTTTCTTCTGTATTGTTTTCATTATCAAAACTATAATCATCATCTATTATTTCTTCAGGATCATATTCTTCATAGCCATCATCAACATTTGGTGCTGGTATTGTTGTAATTGGTTCACCAGTTAATTGATCAATTAAGCGTATTTGCACTCCATTTGGTTGTCCTATGTAATATTGGTCATCAATTTCCAATGTATGATGATAAATAGTGAAATACCTTTTTTGTATTGCGTTTGAGAATGCAGGGTTAATGTTGAAAGTTTGAATTGTTAATACTGTTTCTAGGTCGGCAAAATTAGATGAGTGTGGCAAATAGCAAAGGAATGTGCATTCTCCTAAAATGTTTGTAATGCCTTCATAAATCATTTCATTATCAATATATGCCTTAAATGGTATGTTAGATATGATATTGTCTACTTGATTTTTGGTTTGTACAGTTATTTGCCATTGATCTTCACCATATCCTGTATTTTCAGAATGATAATATATGCTTTGCTGATTAATGTTTTCACTTTTGATTGAAATGAAGATAGGAGTTGCAACAACATTTAATGTTAATGTTAAATTTGATGTTTTATAATAAGATATGCCATTATAATCTTCTGGTATAAAAGTAAATGTGTAAGTATGATCGCCTTGTGTAAATGGCTGGATAAATGCATCTTGTATTGGTCCATAATATAGAATTCCACCATTTTCACTTATGCAAATAGTACCTTCCTCTAATGTTTCACCCATATCATCTTGTATTATTATGCCTATCTTGTTTTCTGTACTTCTATACAATATAGTGTTTTGATCAATGATTATTTTTGTATTTCTTTGACGTTGTATTTTGTACAAACATTCTATAAAATGTCGCAATGTAAAATTGCTATCAACTATTTCAAGATCCAATCCAACATTTAATAAATATTGTCTTAAAAAATGACGATAAGCATCAATCTTTTGTACTAACAGTAAATTTATTTCAGGTAATGTGTGTTCTAAACAAGCAATAGCTGTATGTCCTTCATGGTGTAAATAGTCATTAATTTCTTGTTCGGTTTGAAAATGTTTAGAAGATGTGTCAGTAAAGGCATTTCCAGAATAAGGTGTAATGGTTGATATTGATGGAACATATGACAATAACTGATAAAAGGATTCATTGTTATCTTCATTTATAACTTCAAATTTTAATAAAATTTCCATTAGCAGATCTCTTAATTCTGTAAATTTTTTCAAAATTTGTGCATATTGTTTTGCCATATCTTCAGCATTAGTCATATTAATCGCCTATGTTAATATTAGGATTATTATCTATTTCATCATTCTTAAAGGCATCAACATCAAGCAATCTATATATTAATGCCATATATTGTGTTGCGTCAGCAAACATAGTATCTACATCAGATTTGCTATATGTTTGCTCTTTTGTGTAATAATTGTCTAAACTAATTCCTTCGAGTTTTGTAGCAGTATAATGTTCCTGATCAATATTAATGACATAAATGTAATGATCTGACGTTATGTATAATGTATCTTCTCTTATTTTATAATCTCCAACCCAAACATCATCATTGGCATCAATAGAAAAGGAGTTGTCTATATCTTCTTGGGCAGGGAAAAAGTCATATGTTACATTTTTTATATCTTCAAAAAAGGCACTATCGTTTTTTACAGTTTGTGTACGAAGCTTCATTTGTCCTGCTTCACCATCTGGACCCTTTATATTAATAGGCAAATTATCATAAAAGCTTTCGGCGGCACTAGCATCAAAAGAATCAACGTTGATTAATTCAAATGTTAAGTCACCATTGTTGTTTAAGACAGGTTTAAAAACCTTTAAACTAACTTCTTGTGATGCTACATTATGAATAGTGTCATTTGTCTGTTCTGTCCAGCTAAAATTCAATTTATTGTCTTGTGTGACACTAACGTTAGGTACAAAAATATTTCCCTTATCTCCTTTTACTTTACCTAAATTTTTTTGATATGTCATATTATTCCTCTATTGTATTATTAACAGTATATTCTACAATTTGACTTTTTGAGCTTAAGAAATTAAACATGCCATGATAAAAAGCTTGTATTGTATAGTTTCCTGCTTTAGTCATATTAAATGTGATGTATGCTTCTCCATTTTTTACTTCAGTCACATGACGATAAATCTCACTATCTCCTTTTTTGATAATAAAAGTAACCATACTTTCATCGATGTTCTTTTCAGTAAAAGAGTCTTTTACAATTGCCATCATATTTACTTTTTGTAAAGTCAATGGTGGCACTAATTCTTCATTGTCTTGATTATAAATTTTAATGTTTGTCTGATGCATTGGTGAAGCAAGTTGAGCTTCATAAATATCAATATTATTTGGAATTATTTCCTGTAATTCATCATATCCTATATCGATCGCAAAATGTCCATATTCATCAATATTGGTTTGCTGATAGTATTGCACATTGTCAACAGCAATATCCATAACACCATATTTTGCACCATCGCCATCACCCAAAACATCTCCTTCAACAGTTAGTGTATTGTCTGCTATATTATTTGTATAATAAAATATAATGCTTGTATCTATCTTATCTATATCAAAAGATAATGTTTGTGTTTGCAAATAATATTGTTGACTTGTCACATCAATAATTAGTTCATATGTATAATGATTGTCACATATGCTGTCATTAATTTCAGGCATATTAAATTTTAAAGTTGCATATCCATGATCGTCTGTACGAACCATATATTCAATATCGTTAAATGAATAATGAATTGTGCAGTTATTTATGGTTTTTCCACTAACATTGTCAAACAATGAAATAGGAATTTGCATTTCTTGTGCTGGATAGCCATGTCGAATATTATTATGGAATTGACAATTGATGTTTCTTTTTGCTACATTGAATTGTATTGATGATTGTGCAGGTTGGTAATGTCTTGTTCCTGGATAATCAATTGTAAGCAAATATTCGCCAACGCTTAACTGATCGGTCATTGACACATTAATGATTCCATTTCGGAACGAAATTTTTTTCTCATCATAAGTAATATTTTTATTAATATTAGTAATACTGATGTTGACGAAACCTTTTTCTACAACATCTTCGTATTCGTCTAAATTTTGTTCATCTGTTGGAATAACAAGAAGTGCGTTAATATTTATTGGTGTATATAATATTGCATCGATCTGATTCAATATGATAATATTAGTTAGTAGACGTTCTTTTTCTTCGATGTCTATCATTAATGTTTCATTATCTATTGTGACTGTTACATGATTTTGTGTCATATTTGATACTCCTGTTTTCCAATTATGATTGTTGGATGCTCCATTATTGTTTCAATTTCATCATAAAGATTATAATAATTATTTTCAAATTCTACAATTGCATAATCTTCAAAGAGCTTTTTATATTCAGTTATTTCTGGATTGGTTCTGTCTTTGTATTTGTTGATGAAACAAGTGATATGCTTATGTATATTGTTGAGGCTTAATTCGGTGTAGCGTATGTCATAATCGCTATATAGCCAAGTGTCAAATATGATTGTGCCTTTGTATGATGATTCGTCAATGTATGATATGTCGTTACATCCCCAATAATTGAAATTTGCAGTTACATTTCCATTTAGGTTATTGACACTTGTGATCTTTGCGTCAAAGTAATTGTCTTCGATATTGACTGATCCATTCATGATGTATATTTCATCATTCGCTATGTTGTTACAGAATATATTTTCTTTTATTGACATATTTCCATTAGTTGATATAGATGAACCATGTCTTCCTGCACTATTTGATGCAGTAAATACAGAATTTTGAATTATCACGTCATTTCCTTTATTTGAAAAGATTGCTCCACCATATAATGAAGCATTATTGTCATTAAATGTACAATTAATTATCTCGGTGTCTTGGTTTTTACTATCAATATAAATTGCAGCACCATATTGTGCTTCATTTGATATGAAAGTACAATTGTCAAGATACAATTTATTGTTTGTGTATATTGCACTATCATCATTTTCCTTAAAGGTCAAATTACTGATAGTTAGTATACCTTCATTTTGTATTGTGCAATTAATTAAATTATAGTTATTGCCTATAATATTAACTTGTTTATTGTTCACACAATCTCCACCATTAATATTCCTTTCAATAACAATTGTTCCAAGATCAGCAACCAAATCAAAAGCTTGTTCTAAATCATTTACAACATTGTAGCTCATTTCTGCATTCCTGACTGTAACTGTATCAATATTCTTATTCTTTAATATAAATTGTGCATCAATAGGATTAAATACATCGTTACCTTCAGATTCGATATATAATGTATATTGGTCATTGTCTGTTAAATTCAATGGCATATCAATTTTATTATTAATATACTCAACACTTTGATCTTCAATACGTAATGTAAAACGAGGATATAATAAATTTGTAGTGGTATTTGAATTGAAAATAATATTAAGTGGTATACCTGTTTGACCACGATAAACATTATCAATATCACTAATATCAACATTAACATTATTTTTCTTCATAGTGAAAGTTACATTATCATTAATGGTATTAAAATTATTATTATTAGGCACAAATGAAACATTTACAATAACATCATTAATTTCGTTTAAAATAACTTTATTGTTTTGAATATTTTCTAATGCCTGACCATTTATTTCATATGTAAATTCACCATCTATATCAATATTATTATTATCCCTAACTTGATGTGGCAAGGTGGCATAACCACCAATATAACACTCTTCATCATTCAAATCAGCAAATAAAGGATCTGTTGCAATAACATTTATTTCAATGTTTTCACTAACATGCTCATTAAACACCACACTAGGATCTGAATGAATAGTCAATTGATATATTCCAACATCAACATCAATTATAAAGTCTTCATCCAAGCTTGCCACTCCATTTACACTTGGTATAACACCAATCAAATTATCATTTAAATAAATATCGAAATTATGTCTATTCTGAACATTGGTGTCAAATGACAATGATAATGAATTTTGATATTCTATATCATATGATACATTATTTTCATATAAAATATCATTAATTATAATATTAGATATTTCAATATTTAGTTTATTGATATATAATGTACCTATTCCGATTTCTTGATCATGCTGTCCATCTCCCATATACTTTACAACAATGGAATATTGTGTATCTTCCAAATCATCTGGCAAAGTATAAGAATAAGAATGTTCTTTTTGATTGATTATAGATTCAATACCAATAAAACGAATAGCTCCATTATTTGTCTGCAAGGAATATTCCAATACACCACTTATCTTATTCGTAAATGTTGCTTTTATTAAGATTTCTTCATTCATCTCTGCTGTAACATCTTCAACTTCTATTGTTATTGGAATTTTTGTGACAGTAAAATCATATTCTTGAATATAATCACTAAAGACAGATGAATCATAATATTTTATCCTTAATACATAATCACCAGCATCCACATCTGGAATATTAATTTTAACATATTTGTTTTCACTTTCTGTAATGGAATAAGTATTGATCTTACTGTCATCAAAGTAAATGTCCACATATCCATCGTTAACTTTCAGATCGTTTTCTGTATCAAAAGTTAATTCTATTTCTTGTGAAGTATTTGGCTGTGATTCAAAAACATCAATGTCAATGTTTGTAATAGGTATGTTATTGACAATGAATCTTTGCTCTTTTAAAGTACGAAGATAATAATCATCTTCTTCATAAATGAAAGATAATGCGTAATCTTTTACAGTATTTAATTTTAAAGTGTAAATGGCTCTTCCATTGACAATATTTTGTGTACTATGCTTAATGTTATCAACATATAATGTCAATTCACCATTAAGCAAATCTTGTCCTTGTAAGTCTTTACAGTAAGCAAAGAGATTAAATGATTGCTTTGGATAATAGTTTGTAGGCAATGCATTTATTTGAATTTCGCTTTTGTCCAAAACTAAAGGAACAAAGGTTTCGCTATTTTGATAAAATTCATTATCGTTCATGTATTTAAAACGTATTTCATATGTTTCTTCAGCAGATATTTTTGGAATATGCAATGTAATGCTATTGTTGTTGCCTGATACCATAGAGCGTCCAATTTCTTGTCCATCATATTCTGCGATCAGTATGCCAGATGACACTTTGCCCTGTGCTGACCATACACCTTCATATTCTATAGTTTGATCCATACCAGTATATGCACGAACAGAATCAATCAATATTTGTGTTGCAATTGGATTAACAATCAAAGAAGATGAATATACTGTATCTATATATTTATTCTCTGGATCATGATACTTGATTTTTAATGTATAATTAGTAGCTGCTGAAATATGGCTTGGCAACATAGTATAATATTGTACTTCACCATTTTCCACATTTGCATAGATAGGTTGTTCTTCTTCATTTGTTAATAGTACATCATTGATATAAACACAGATTGTACCCCTTTTAATTCTACGATGAGATTGGTCTGTTACATCTGCATTAAATTGTAATGATGAACCAACATCAGCAACAAAAGGAATGACTTTTGGAGTGATGATAACTTCTTCAATACCAACATTGATTTGTTTATTCAACATGCATCTATTATAATAATCATTATCTCCAGAGTAATCTATTGTAATAAAATGTTGTCCTTCAGTATCACATTGGAAATCGTCTTTGATAGCAATTCCATTCTGTAATTCAATAATGTCAATCTCTTCGCCATCAAATTTGATACTGACATAACCATCTTTAACTACCTTTTTCTGATTATCATAAACATAAATAATCAGGTCAGTAGGTTCGCTTAACACTAATTGTGTATCGTAAAAGTCAATATGTGTATCTTTCTTATAACTATTAAAGCTATAATAATAATTTAATTCTTCATAATCGCTTTCATAATTTTCTGTTGTGATTTTTAAAATATGCTGTCCTTGTGCAATATTGTCATAAGATAGTTCCATACGTAAAGATCCATTTTCAACAACGCCATAACCAATGTAGGTGTCATCAATATAGAGGTCAATTTTTTGACTGCTAATTTTATCGCCAAATGGATCGACACATTCTATTTCCATTTCCATATTATGTAAAAAGTCTTTGTTTCCTTTTAATAAACATTTTGTTACATTAATGTATGGTGTTACAACATTAAAATTATCAATGCCTTGATATCCATTTTTAGTATAACAGGTTAATGTATATGATCCATATGGCAATGCCATCGTATCAACCATAGCATAACCATCATTGGTTGTTGCTTCTATTTTTCTGACAATTTCATCTTTGCTGTCTTTAATGACAAAATTAACAAGGATATCATCTACATCATTGCCATAAATATCATGCACATAACATTTTACTTTCACATTCTGGTATAGGTAATTAGTGTTGTCTGGGAAAGTAATGATGATATCATCATTATGGTTCTCATCATTTGTATTCAAAAATGAAACTGCTTGATTATTATATGTATAATCTTTACTTGGCATTATTGAGCCAATATCTGTGGTAAAGAATGCTGTTCTTAATGGTAAAACGTCATTATAGTCATATTCTCCATCATCATCTGCATATTTGTTTAATGAAGCGATTATTTTTGCGACCGATCCTTCATATATCATATCTTTTGATGTTTGAAGATTCATTATAATATATGATGATGGAATAAAAGATCCACAAATTTTTTCTTTCTCATCATTAGCAATATTCTTATTCAGATTTTCTCCATACCAACAGCAATTAATATTATAATCAATAGAAAAATCATTAGCAACAATAGTATTGGTATCTTTAAGATTAAGCAAGACAGAGTTATCTATATTAAGAACATTTGTTGCTCTTGTGCGTCCAGAAGAAAATGTAAATAAAAATGTTGTTGGATTATTTTGGAAAATACAATGATCTACATTTACATTCGGAATATTTTCTGTAATTGGCTGGTTGTTGTTTTCAAAAATTAAGCCATCAATAGTTAATGTGCCATTACCTGTAAATATGGCTTCATCATTATCTTTAAAAATGACGTCACCATAATATTTTTTAAGAACAACATTGCTATTAACGTCAATTAATGTATCTTCGTATATTCCTTCTTTTAAATATATTACACTTTTATCTAATGATATTGCTTGTGCAATTGACTGTACAGGATTGTCAAAAGACCCATCGCCATCGCTTTTACCTTGTGGTGATACATAACATACATATTGAGGATCAATCAATTGTATTTCGCTTGTGTTTTGTGATGTAAAATAATAATCATCTGGAGTATAAACAGCCAATAATGATAAATTATGTTGTATGCCTAAAGGATATTGTCGCTCGGAAAAGTAAACGGATAATGTTGCTTGTCCTAATTGCACTATGCTTTTGCCTATTTGTTTATAATCTCCTGCTTCATTGTCGTAAATGTAAAAAGTTACATATCCATTATCTGCGATCTTGTTTTGGTAATAATAATCTGCACAACTACGAACTTTTGCTATAACATCTGCTTGATATCCGATTGGAATTTCCATCGGTTCTAATATGACTTCTGTTTCACGATCATAATCCAAAATATCAATAGATAATGTTTCATTATCTATGGTGCAATAAATTTTTCCTTCTTTTGTGCTGTCAAAGTATGTTGTTGATATATAATTATCAATGCTATACCCTGTATCGACAGAAAAGAAACCATCTTCTGCTTCAAAGAAGAATTCAACTGATGGCAATTCATATTCAAAACCATTTGCTCCAATCAATTGTCCTGATATAGGAATGTTTTCGCCAATAACTGGAGGAACAGTATCTGCCCATAATGTAAAAATTATATGATTATTGATACTATCATCACTAATGGTATTGCTACCCCACCAATTGTTATCTTTATCCATAGTGCCATAATTGGTTAATTTACCATACACTAAATTAGAATTAATATTTGCAATACCATAATTAACAATATTCATATTCTTATTGATGATAGATTGAATAATGCTTAATTCTCCTTTATTTACAATAATAAAATCATTTATGACATCACTATCATTTGTCACAAATTCAATGCTTTTAATGTTAAGTTCTGCATTGTTTATAAAACCAATATTATGTATAATGGAAGATAAAGGCATAACTTGATAAGAATAAAATTTGCCATCATTTAATAAAAATATTGGTATAAGTTCATTGGATCCAATATAATATAAATTGTTATCTATGATACAGAAATCTTTATCATTAATATATTTTGATGTTAAACCTACAATTTCATATATTGTCTGATCAAATTCATCACTATATAATTGAATGCTATTATTATTATCCAATAAATTGCCGATGTCCTTTATTATTTGTGCATTATTATGTCCAAGTAAATTAACATTCTTATCAATATTAATATCATTTGCGATAACAACTTTGTTAACTAAATGTATTGTACCATTGTCAGCTAAACATTGCAAAGCTTCGTTAATGTCTGTATATATTAAATCATTACTTATATCATCGTAAAAGTCAAGATCATTAAAGGTTTCGTTGCCATCTTCATATGTATTGTCTTGTATAATATAGATATCATTTAATGGCTCTATAACATGCATATATATCTCTGTTTGATTGTCAGTATAATGTTCTGCGTTAATATATCTGATTTGGCAAAGATAATCTCCAACACTTTGCTGATGATACCAAAGAAGTGTTGCTTTCCCATTTTTCACATTAGTTCTTACCATTTCATTATTGGCAAAGTATAAAGCAATCTCTCCTTCATTAACAAAGTCATTCAATTTAGAAGTAAGTTGCACATCTATCCTGCATTTTTCACCAATGGCAACGTTAACATCATTTGCAAATATTTCCACATTAATTTCGTGACATTCAATATCAAAGGTATATTCACTTTCTTGTATATGCTGATTGCCTAAATATTTAATTGTCAAATCATAATCATTAATGTTAGCATCAGCTGGAATGTCTATCATGTATGATTTTGTCACACAATATTGTTGATTATCAGATAAATAATCACTTAAAACTTTTGTATCATTGAGATATACTTCAATATTTCCTTCGATAGGTATTGCATATTCATCACCAACACAAATAGTGAAATCTAATTGATTTTTCTTGCCTTGTAATGTTGTAATAAAATCAGCTTCTCTAATGTATGATCTAATTTTATTTAATTTTAAAGATGTATAAGTATAAGTGTTCTCTTGATTTTGTTCAGATACATATGCTGCCTGCAATAAATGATTACCATATTCTATAATCTTTAAAGAACTTGGTGGTATAACAGCAACACCATTGAGAATATTAGATTGTCCTATCTTTACATTGTCAATGAAAAATTGCACCATACTATTATTAACTGGCGTATACTGATCATCATTGATATTGTATGTACTTACATAACAAGATATGGATTCATTCTGTTCATTATATGTTAAATCATATGATGTTAGGTCAATATTGGTTGTCTGCTCACCTAAATATAAAATACGTTTGATCTCGGTATCTTCATATAGGTTTTGAGATTCATATCTGATATATACATCGAAAGTGCCTGTCAGATATTGTCTTAATGCATCGATATTTATTCTTGCAAATAAATGTCCATCTTTTATATAAACCTGTTCAAATCCAGGCGGCAAATCATTAATAACAATATTATTTTCATCAACTGTTTCAATTGTATTTATAGGGTCTTGATAATATTTATATATCAGATCTTTATTTTCTGTTAAATCAAAATCCATTAAGACAGATTCTTCATCTCTTGTATAGCTTAAAATTTGAGTGCGTTGCAATGACTCATTATGTATATCGTTAGGATCTGGATCATAATGTAAGAAGAAATTAAATGCCAACAAATCTCTTAAATCTTTTGAAGAAAAGTTAGCTATATTATGAATGATACGAACTCCACCATCATCATCGATATTCCCTTGTGCAGTAATGCCTAAATCAGGTATAATGATAGTAACTGTACCATCGGTTACAGCTTCGTTTGTATCTAAATCTGTAATGTTTAAATAGAAACCCAATGGTTCATATTGAGAAGCATAAAAGATATTATTGGCATGTATTATCACTTCTCCACGTTTAATTGTTAATGATATTGTTTTTGAGTTAGATATGTAAGTGTCATCAATATATTCGATAGTGAGCTGATATTCGTCTATCACCAATGGCATAGTATAATTTTTCATTATCGCAATTCCATTATGGACTTCAACAGTATCTAATAATTCATTGTTCAAATAAAAATTAACAGATCCTTGATTTACTAAATTATTGATAGAATCAATAATCTTAACTTGTATATTTTTGATATCGCCTGGCTTGGCAATAATGTCATTAGCAATAATTTCAACTTCTCCACCAACAATTGATATTGTCTTTGTTTGTCTTTGCTGTATGTAATAATCATTGCCATGATAATTAACTGTTAATGTATATGTTCCAGGTGCAACAAAGATATCATCAGATTCAAAATTGACATTACCATCGTTACCAATTTCTTTTGACCCCAATAAAATGTCATCAAGATAAAAGGACACTTTATGATTGTCATTTTCAGGCATAAATGGCGTATTGTCTATATTATAAAAATGAACTTGTCCATTATATTTATGACTATAAACAATTTCATCTGGCATATCATTAATGTCCATAATGATGTCTGTTCTTAATATTGAAAGATGTGCATAGCTTCGTGATGATTTATATTTTGTTGTACCGCTAAATCTTGCTTCTAGTGTATGTAATCCTGAACTGATATATCTATATTCTTTATTATTTGGGGATAATGTCATAGAAGTTATATTATCATTGACAAAGGCGTCACCGATATAATGATCGTCAATATAAAAGCTAATTTTGCCAGTTTCTTCATCTATAGTCTGCTTTGTTATGGTATTTACTTTAGCTGTAAAGACAATTTCTTCTCCCATAGTGCCATAATGATCTTTCAATTGTACTGATGTATCGATCAGTCCATTCGCAAAGACCAAAATATTATTGACATATGACTTATCTTCACATACAGTCAATATTTCATATTGCCCATCGATCAAAGGATATTCAGGAGTAATATCTATATATTCTGTATGCATATCCCCTTTTCTTAAATCAACATAAAAGTAATTCTTTGAAAGTATCAAATTTGTAGCACTTATAACATCAACAACTGTGCTTAAATCCTTATCACCAACATTCTTTATCTGTACCTTCAATTGTGCGATCGCAGGTTTTTCCACTTGATAAAATACTTGTGTATTCAAGGTAAAATCAGTTTGCTTTGGTGAATATGACACTTTTAATGTAACATTCTTAAGCAAAATGGTTGGTGTATTTGTTTCATCATCATTTTGGAATACATTGACAAAGTATATGCCATCCTTTTGCAAAATGTCACGCAAATCACCAGTATGCCATTCATCAGTAATGACCATAGTATGCAATTGCATTTCATCATCTGATTCAACAGTCATTGCTCCATTTGCAGAAGGTCCATATATTGCGTGAAATGCCTTATCTTTACTTTCATCTTCAGATGGTGTATATTCCACATTAATAATAGGTATGTCTTTTGCTACAAAAGAATTGTGATCTTTAGTTTTACATGCAATACTCATTGTTGTAAAGTCAGTTGCATTAGGAACAAATACTTTAATGTATCCATATCCATCATTATAATCATATTCTCCAACAACTGTTTTGACACCATCAAAAGTCACATATACATCTATAATATCATATATTTCTTCACCATGCTCCTTTAATGTAAAAGGTATTTGTATGTATGATCTCTTTTTGCCACCAAATTTTCCAATGATGATTTCATGTATAATGTTACTGTCAATGCGATTAACATAATCTAAAACATCCTTAATGGATGATGACAAGTTGTATGTAATTTCTTTTTCTGACAGTTCATATATGCTATCTTGTTGGAGTGGGAAAATGTGTGTTTCAGAAATGCCTGGAATGATGAATCCTGTATCTTCATTACTGTATTTATTGTCTTTGTTATCTGTCGCTTCAGCTTCAACCAATATCTGCAAGTCTTCAATATGTATATCTGGATCAAGATCTTTCAAGTCAAAAAACAACTTCAATGCTTTTGACATATATTGCTGATATGTTATGCCTGCACCTATTTTATTTCTTAATGTAATGTATGTTTTATTATCATCATATTTTAATAAATTTTGAATATTAAAATATTCAGACCGTCTATATTCAGAATCATCATCATGAACTAATTCTTGACTTACAGCATTTGGTATAAAATTGATTGTTCTTATACCATTTTCATTTGTAGGATAAACTGATTTTGCATGTACAACAAGATCTTCAACAAAAGGATTAATGGAATGTAAACGTACAATTGGAGTATCGTCTGTATCTGTAAGATCTATATCATTTATAGCCCATTCAGTATATACATATTCATTGATGAGTCTTTGATAATACCAATAATCTTGCTCAATGTCAAAAGGATAGTAAGGTGGATATGTGTATGGGTAATCTTCTTCAAGTATGTTTTCTTTATAGAACCTTCTTTTTAATCCAAAGTATTCGCCCCAAGTATCTAATTCTTTATTGACATGATAAATAGATCCATCGTCTGCATTTTTTTGTGCTGGAAAACCAACTCTATATGGATAGTCCAACCCCTTATACCAAACATCGACATAAAACTTTTTAGTGTTGAACTTTGTAGTAATCATATCATAGATAACATTAGTATCTTCAATATATTTTTTTTCACTTGCCTTTTGCCAACCATTAACCTTTTGATTAAAAGGAAAATCATAATAGACATAAAGTTCCATACTTTTTATAGGAACAAGCTCTAAACCAGTTATTTCAATATTCTGTTCATTAATAAAGACAACATTATCCAAAACAATTTCCACATCAAAATTAACTACATCATAATTTGCATCAGAACCAAATGATATTCTTAATATTTCATTGCTAAAATAATACTCTTGTGAATTCCATTTTGAAATATCTTTTTCTTGCTGTTGTGTCTTAAAATAAGATATGCCTTCTCCAAATACCTGCACATCTGCTTTCTTTCCATTAATGGTAACTTTTTGGTTGCCGATATTAATAATGACATTGTCTTGAGGCTTGATGATTGTTTTAATAATAATATAATCATTATCTGTAAAAGCAACCCTTAAATTTTGTATATTTTCATCTGAATAACTAATAAATTTAATATGTCCATATGTCTTATAAAGTGGTGCTTCATTCTCTATAATAGCGTCAGTAAAATCAGTAAAAGTTTCAGAAATTATATATTCTTTTTCTACAACAGAATTTTGCCAAATCATTACAGGTGGCTTAACCATTGTATTAAGTAATGTAAAAATACCTTGTGCCTTTAAGAATGCAACTTCTTTACCTATTGTTTCAAGCAATGGGTCATTTTCAGACCACCAATGTGGAAATAATTTTAGCCAATTGGTTTCTTGCATATTTCTTTTGAAACCATAATTCTCAATTAAATCAGTATACTTCATCTAAAACCTCAAATAAGATAGTTATAAATTTTTATCATTTCTAATCTATTTAAAAAGTTAAATGTGAAAACGATCAGATGGTATCCATCTTTTACGAGTTGGCTTGGCATTTGGAATACGTGTAACACCATTAAATGTGCCATAAATACTATCTATAGTTATTTCACAAAGAAAAGAACCAGATTCTTCTCCTATTTTTGTAACAATATTTGTAACATTATTAACTTCAGGATATTTCAAACAAGTTTGAATTATATAATATTCAAATTCTTTTATTAATAAATGATCTACATTTTGCCCCATAATATTCCAAATTTCACAACCATAATTCAATTGTCCAATGCTATTGCTTAAAGCATGTAAAGGTGTTTTAATTTCACCTACAATACATTGCCATAAGCATTCTTCATTAGATACTATCCATAAATCTTTACAAGGTTCAAAATCTGTCTTTTCATAAAAATGTAATTGATCCATATCAGTACGAAAATCCAAAAGATCTGCATTAGGATTAAGATTTTGACATTTTCTTTCATCAAATTCAGAAATGACTTCTTCAATATCTTCAGACTCTATGGTTTGAACTAATTCTCTATTACAAATAGTCATTTAATCAACCTCAAAAAGACTTATATAATCGCTATCATCTGCATCATCATTTTTCCAAATTGACTCACCATCATAATTAATATCAGTAATGATCTTATTAGGGAAAACACGATAAGTATTTGGTATAGTAATAATGCGTTTATCGTTAACAACAACTCCTTGGTCAAAACTTAAGGATACACTTTCTATTTCATATTCGCTCAATGCTGATATTATTGACGCTTGTAAACGACCAACATTAAGGTCAGCACCTACAACACAATTGACAGCAAAGAATTCTTGTATTCTATTATTAACATTATTGTATATTTGTTGTTTTTCAAGTGGTGTATAATCTTGTTCTCCTGTGGTTACTATTGCAACATATATGTTAATATAAACTCTTGTTGCCCTGACAAATACTGGCTTAATTCCAAAATAATGACGATAATTAAATGATCTTTTTACATCTTCAAATTCATTATCAGAAGTGGCATCTAAACAAATTAAGAATGTTCCTGGTCCATCTACATGTTCTTCTAAATTATAACGATACTGTGGTACACCAGCAAAATATAATAATTGTTTTACATTATATTCTGTACCATCACGATCATATCTAAAACCAGTTGCACGTTTTCTTAAGTTTTCAATTGATTCATCATCAAATCCGCCAAAAGCTGGCTCTGGATTAATAACAGCTATAGATGCATTATATCCATTTGTTTGAAATTTGTTCAATACTCCTGCATCAACATTGTTTTGCTTACCTGAAGTCACAGAGTATGCCAATACACTAACTGATTGCATACCTTTCCATAAATAAACGTCACTAATTGTTTTAAATTTAATTTTAGAATCGGTTGTAGATCCTATTGCAAATCCAGCAGGAATCTTAATAGTACCTAAACTATCGTCTAATTTATAGAATTCAACAATAACTTTTGACTTGCTGGATAGTCTGCGTACTGCAAACATCTTTGCCATATTCTCAACCATCACCTTATCTGTACAGGTGGCAATTGTATATTGATTCATATATGAACGAATTAAACTTAATGTAGTGTTTAACTCACTTGCAATTGCTGACAAAAGCAAACCAAGACGAGAACTATCCAATCGTCTATTCACTACGCCCCTTGAGATAACATTATTCCATAATCTTGTCAGAATTTCGTTACCATTATTGATTACTATTTCTACCATTTACTCATCTCGAATATGTGTTAATTTTTTATACTTATTATTAAATTGATCTATTGTCCAAAATTGATCCTGATCCAATAATGTTCGATCATTTAAGAAATTTATATTAAATTCTGTGCCTTGTGAGATTGCACAGTTCAAGCAATATGATGCACCACATCCAGGATAAGTGCATTGCAATACTCGTCTATCTTCATTATTAATAATTTTATCTTGTATCTCTAAATATCCCCAAGTGTGACATTCAGGACAATAATTTGCGTATACACGACTCATGCCAGTAGGTATTTTGTCTTTGCAATAATCACAATGTGTTGTCATTCCAATAATTCTATTTGTTCCATTATATTCTTTTAAATCAAATTGTATATTACCACATTCTATATTCTTATTATGTCCACAGCTTGAACACCATGTATTGGAACAAGCATTACATTTAACCAATCCTTGACTTTCATATAAAGTATTCCAAGTCTTACAATGCGGACAATAATTAAAGTATTCTTTGATACCACCAGAAGCATCACTACAGCATTGACATGCACTTGCAACAGTTATTGTCAAAACATTCTTTTTGCTATATTTTGGTGTTAACCAATTAATTGTTTGTGCTATATCTCCCTTTTGTCTAGCACTATTATCAACTGATTGCACACTTACCAATCCATTTGGATATATATATAGTCGATCAACATTATTACCAGTCAGTAATGCGTGTGTCTGTGTACGATCAGGGAAATATCGTGGGTCTAAAAGATCAAATAAAATCCTTTGATTATTGGCTGGGATATATACAATCTTATTAATATTCAATTGACTTAAGTTATTATTTTGAGAAACATTAACGCCATTTTCATCTCTTGAGTGAAAATCATCAAAAGCATTAATGGTTTTATCATAAAGATACTTTTCCAAAGGGTCACCTTGAATATTAATGTTATCGCTATTAATATTAAAATTGTTTGTATTCACATCTGTTTGATCTCCTTCCATTTTAACAGATTGTGAATCAGCTTTTATAAGATTATCATTATCATAATTAAAAGTTATAAAATTATCTGAAATAGAAATAGCAGATTTAGCTTTGCCAATAATTGTTGTTGGCTTATCTCCATGTTTCCATTTTGATAAATCAATTTTTGTTTCATCTTCTCCTAATGATGTAACTTCTGTAATAGTGTTTGTACGTAATACAGGATTTTTTGTAAACTTTACAGTTACTGTTTCAGTAGGATAATACACTCCACCATATTCTTTCGTTTCAGGCAATTCATATAAGCTAAATGCTATATTACAATAATATATATTACCTTCATCATCTTTTACCTCCCAACCATCACCATTGATCTTATCTTTATCGATTGATATTACTACACCAGTCAGCTCTTCTATATCTTCTTCTGTTTCTTCAAAATCTCTAATTGTTGCATTTGTCTTATTGCCAACAAGGATCTTCATTGAATCAACAGCACGATGAGGACTGTGATGAAATATTTTTTTAGCCATTTGGATTCCTCACATATGTTTTTAAAGCTTTTGCCAATTGCTTTTGCTTTTCTTTATCGTTTGTTGCATCTTTTAAATATGATGCAACACTATTTTTAGGTGTATTCTGTCCGAATATAAAATCACCAATTGCCTTTGTTGCTTTTGGATTTGTTAATATGGCTTTTGTCAGTTTAGTCATATCAACTAAAGTCTTTTGTGTAGCTTCATGCATTTGCTGATTACCACCTGATTGTTGACTTTCTTGTTCGGTAGTATCTTCTTCAGGTGTACTACTATCAGTATTACTTAAATCAGAATTATTATTACTGGATGGAGTGACTGTTATTTTTCCATAATCCATGATCGGATGTGTCAAGTCTGAATCATAATATGTATTGCCTATAAACAGATCCTGTATTTTACGTTCAAAATCTTCCTGATGATCTTGCATCTTTTGCTCTAAAGATATATCTTCATTTTCAGGCAATGGTTCAGCATCCAATGCATCAATATTGCCACCTAAAAAATCTATTAATCCTTCATCCTCAAATAATGGATCATCCAATGGATCTTCCTCTTCTGTGGGAGATTCATACTCTGTTAGTATTGTTTGCACTTCTTCCACTATATTCCCATCTTTAGTGATTGAATATCCATCAGCTGAAAATTGAAACTGATGCAAATCTTCAATGCTATAGGCAAAACGAACATCTAAAAATTCGCACATTGCTTGAAAAGCATCATCAAGATATTGATTTGCGATATAAGTTTGACGAAACTCAACTGGCACTTTCTGAAGAAATTTCCATCCAAGATCTTCCAAGAATATAATTATTTCTTTACCTTTTTGCTTGATACGTGATACCTTACATATAAAGGAATAATTATATTCTTCATTTTGTGTTCTACCATTTAAACCATTTAATTCTGAAAAATTTAAAGAATTTGTATTTTCACGATTTAAATCTGCAATATCAAAACTGATGACTACAACATCACTATAGTTTGTCCAATAATTTAATATCTGCTCATCATATACTGTATGGAATTTAGCTATGCCAATAGGTGAAGTATTATCTTTCGACATATCAATAGATGAAAAATATGGATGTGTTAAATTATCTGCAAGAGTAATTATCTGTGCAACCACCTGTCTATCTACTGACAAACCATTAACTTGTTGAGTAAAAGTATTCAATGGCATTAGTTACCACTTCCTGTTGCAGGTTCTGCATCTTGCCCTTCTGTAGCAGTTGTACCGCTATTTGTCGGTGTTGATGCACCAGTTGCTGAACAAGTGGCTTCCAATAACAAGTCAGTACATTGACTTGTTCTCCAATGGAAATTATGTTCTAACTTACCCATTTCATCTCGTGTGTCTTGCCAAGCATTATTCTTAAACAACATCACTACATGATGCTGACTATTGCCGACAACCCTACAAGGTATTTTAGCTTGTTCGTTAAAACGATAATGCAAATATGCACTCATACCATAACAGTCTGCAAAACAATCATCTTCTCCTAATTTAGGCTGTAAAGTTTCATAAGCTTGTTTCGGATCTTGTGCAGAACAAGTACGAGAATCTTGCATAAGGTAATGTATTTTTTGTGCGTCTGACCAAATACCTGCTTCATCACTACTTGCATTACCAGTATCTCCTGCAATTGCTCCGCCACCACTTAAACGTTGGTAATCAAGCAAATCTTCTGCACCTTCTGGTCCATACTTAAATTCCATATCATAAGTAAATGGCTGATCTTTCTCCTTAAAAATTGTATAACTATTAAGATAATATAAGTCTGATGTTTTTGTAAATGGATTTTCTATATTATAAAATGTTCCACCAATAAATTTACTTTGATTTAATGCTCTAACACGACAACTGTTATTGAATTCTCTAATATATTGTATAAGCAATGCATTAGCAACATATTGTGCTGTTTCTTCGTCTGGAAAATTAGTAGTTACTTTCTTTTCCAATGTTCCATATATCTTCACTAATGGATCATATTGTTCTGATATTTGAGTACCACCAGTAGGCATAGTTTTACGAATAATTGTTGTATTACCTTTTGTTGTTGTATCTTCTTCGCTTTGTTGATCATCGGTTGTCTTATCAGTTGGTTCATCTGCACCAAATACTGTTGTAACTTTATTATAAAATCCTTCTGTATTATATTCGATGCTAAATACATCTGGATCTATTTGTTTTGCTGGAATATTAGTTATTTGTTGTCTTAATGTTATTGCCATCCAATCAGTATAAGGAAATAAAATCGCTGCATTATTCTCTACCATAAAAACAGAATCAGTTGCAGCACATATACGACGAATGCAATCTTCAAAAGTCTTATCCTTAACTTGTGCTGTTCCACCAGTTACTGTTGAGCCACCAGAACCAACACCACCAAAATAATCCCCATTAGCAACTTTTTGTGCCAAATCTTCAATACTTTCTTTACTATAACAATAAGCTATATATTCTGAATTAGCTTCAAAATATTCTTTATGTGTCCTTCCACCAATATCTTTCTCACAAGCTGCTTTTGAACTTGCAGTAAGATATTGTCCAGCATCCCATGATGCTCCTATTTTGAAATTGTCACAATCTTCTGCACTATACAAAGGCAATGACGAATCAGTTACTGCAAATCCTGTATATGCAAATACACATTTACAACCAGCTCCACTTGCGATCGCCTCCTTAATTGACCATTCAGTACAACCATCAATCCCACAAGCAATAAATACTACAATAGAGTCTGATTCACCTGCATGTTCACGTACAACTGATTCTTTGTTTGGACCAACACCACATTTTTCAACTTCATGACCTGCTTTTTCTAATGCTTCAGCTACAACATCAATATGATGTTGGCTTTCATTATAACAATGATCTGATCCTACAAAATACTTTGCCATTTTAATGTCCTCCCTTCATATAATTTAAAATATTGTTTCTATTTTGGTATAAATTTTTACCTATATTATACATACTTTGATGTGATCGATTAATGCCTGCTTGGTATTGTGATGATGATGAATGGCTACTGCTTGAAGTTTGTGCTTTCATTTCTTTATAACGCTTCTTATAGCATAACACTTTACTAATAACATTATTTTGTAAGCTTTTGTCACCACCTAACTGATTGACAACTTTTGCCACACCTGTCCAATTATTTGGTGCATCACGCAATTGACCAATCCAATAATTTTGACTTGCTTTAGGATAATAAGTATGCATCACTTTTGATAATTCAGTCCATAATTGACTACCATTTAAACTGCCAGATCCACATCCTGAACCTCCACTATCTGCACTTTGCTGATCCTGTTCATCAACAACTCCATCACCATTAACATCTCCAACACTACTCATATCAGATGTTGTATTTGATGCTGGAGTAATAGTTATAGCACCATAATTCATTACATTATCATGAACAGTATCAAAAAATTCACCATTCAATAACCTACGAACATCCTGCATTACAAAATACTTTTCATCATTCAAATAAGACTGTCCTTCTTCATATTCTTCATCAGGCAAATACTTATCCAATGGATGTTCTTCCAAGTTAAGTAATGTATCAGTAATATCAATACCCACTTCCATTGCTGTACTACCATGAACAATTGCTCCATTAACATCAAAAGAAATATCGGTATATCCATTAAATACTGATGGAATTTCAGCATTATCAGTAATGGTATTACTTTCTTGCCCATTAGTATTATCACTTGTTTCTGTATCTGATTGTTGATCTTGTTGAACTATCTGTGATGCTTGCTGTGTAATGTTTTTTGCTGCTTGTTGCATTGTATCTACATTATTTTCTGTACCATCTGTAGTAATTTCTTCTTGCTCTTGTGATGGTGGACATATATATTTTACGCCCAAAAATTCACATATAGCTTGAAATGCATCACGCACATTCTGTCCATTAATATATGATGCCCTAAACTCTTCAGGAATCTTTTGCTTAAATCGTCTGCCAATACTATCAACATGAATCTCCAATTCATTCTTTGACTCTTTTATTCGAGTCACTTCACCTTGAAATATTGGATTCATTCCTTGAAGATCCCAATAATTTGTTACAGTCATTTTATTATTTTCATTATTAGTTATCTGCTCGTCTGGAGTTTTATCACCCATATATAAAACAATATCACCAGTATAATTAATCCAATATTTAGTATTATCTGCATCTGTTTTTGGCATTCTTATGATAATACTTGAAAGACAATCTCTTGCATCCCAATATAATTCAAAATAATGAAAATAATTATGTGTTACATTATCACGCTTCGCCAATACTATAATATTATTTGCAGGTTTTTGTTCTTGATCTAATTGATTAACTGTTTCATTAAGATTTTCAATAGTTGTTGTAGTACCTAATTGTGATGTATCAACATCTATTTCTTTAAAACGTGAATTTTGTACTTGATATTGATTTACCATTTAATCACCCAGAGTTACTACTATCACCATCACTAGTACTTGGTTTTTTACCTTCTGTACTATATTCATTAGTAAATAAAGCTTCTTCTATTTTACAATGCCATTTTGCATCTGAAAATCCATCCTCATTTTCAAAACTAATTTCTGTAAAAACACCATCTACAACACCAAAAGATTGACTTACAAAGGTACATACCCAACCTGTATATGTTTGAAGAAAAGTATTTCTAAAATTTAAAAATGTTATTGTTTGTTCCCAATCGTTAACATTCCAATGACCCCAATTAAATACATCTACTTGCGAACCAAGCCAACTCATCATTCCTTCACCATCACTATTATATACACCATCAACATATTCTCCTTTGATTTTACCATCACTAGCAATATAATCTTGCCATTGTTTTAGTGCTTCTTCTCTTTGTCGTAAAAATCTCATACCACTATAACCACCCATACCACCAGTACCATCAAAACCAAATAATTGCCCTTGATTTTTACTTCCTGCATGATTCCACATAAAGTATACAAGATCTACTACATAAACATCAAATTCCATAATAAAATGTTTTTCAGTTGCATTAGATACACCAATTTTTCCTTCTGTGGTATCAAAAAAATCAAAAGATATTTGATGAGGAGTAACTTTTAAATTAGAGATAGGAATACGTTGAATTTGTGGATAAGGTAAACCATCTTTAATATATGATTGCCAACTTGCTGATATTTTTTGTTTATGTCTTTTTGGTATAATTTTCATCACACCTGCCTGTCTATCCCAATCTCTTAAGATTTGATAATCTTCTTGTCCATGTCCAAGATTAAGAAAATCTATATGTCCGCCAATAAACAAATCATTATATCCATCTCTACCATGCCAATCATTATCAACTGCATTGGCATTCATAAAATCGCCTTCATAATTATTTGTCATATCATTTTCATTACCGAAAAGAGCCATTTTTTTACACCTCTATTTAATTTTGTCCACTTGTATTTGAACCATCATTAGATTGTTGTTGTTGACTAGATTCTGTGTCTGTTTGTTCTGATGAATCACTTGTTGATGTATTTGATGATCCAGTTGTTCTTGAAACAAGACGTGGATTTACTTGCTCTTGTAATTCGACAATCAAGTCAAGGAACATTGCTTTGATTGCCTCTGGATCATCATCAGTATTAATATTAATGTTCTGTATGGTAATACTACCGCCTTTATTATTATTAGTGGCATTATTTGTATTTGTAGCAATTTTATCTAAAGAATCTTTTTGTTTCTTGCCAATATCGAAATGTTTTTCAGCAACATCTTTCATACCACGCAATATACTTACCATAGCAAATGGACCTGCTGCTTTCATTAAGCCAGCTCCACCTTTAGCTCCTCCACCTAATCCAAGAATACCACCAAACATAGCACCTAAACCACCTGTAATTGCTCCACCAATACCGCCTAAAATACCACCTGCAGCCTTACCAAGTCCTGCTGCTCCACCTACAAGACCACCAAGCATACCAAGTGGAGTTGCTTTTAATAAACCACCTAACAATCCTCCACCACCAGGCATATGACTACCCCCACCACCAAAGATTGCTTTTCCTATACCTCCAACAGCACCACCAATACCACCTAATACTTTACCACCAATATTCATTGCTCCTTCCATTAAAAATCCACCAATTGGTGATTCCAATAATAACCCAAGTGGAGCTCCAATACCAGTTGCTAATAAAGCACCACCTAAAAGTTTTGAACCAACTTGAGATAATGCTTTTGATCCTACTTTACTACCTATTTTAGTAAGTGCTTTGCCACCAAGTTTTCCTAAACCTTTCATTCCACCTTTACCAAGTTTTCCTAAACCTTTTCCTCCTTTACCTGCCATTTCACCAATTTTTCCTAATGTACCTTCTTGACCAGCTAATTTACTACCAAGATTTTCCATTATTTTTCCACCTTTAGCAAAACCACCTTTTTCTCCCATTAATCCAGTTACACCTTCTCCTTCTCCTAATAAAGCATCTTTAGCAATATCGCCAACATCCTCACCCTCACTTACACGACCAAGTACATTACCAACTTTCTCATTACTTAATATATTCTTTAATGATAATTTTCCTTGACTATCAATATTAGGATTAAAATTACTAATATTTAATCCAGATAACATTCCTTCTCCAGTATCATCACCAAACAATTTACCTCCAATCTTACTATTACCTACAGCTTCTAACACTCTACCTCTAACACCTAAAGTTCTTTCATCTGCTTCATCTTTAACTTCTCCTGCTTTTGCTTTCAATGGATCTACAACTTTATCACCCATTTTCTCTTTTAAACCAGGAATCTTATCGCTAATTTTATCTTTTGCTTGTCCACCTTTTGTTTTAAACTGATGAGGCAACATACTCATTCTATCAGATAAAGCACCATGTATTCTACCTTTACCATCTAACCTTGCACCACATTTAATACAATGAGTGGAATCAGCATCATTCTCAAAACCACATTCCGGACATATTTTTAAAGCACGAGTTCGTGTTTTTTCTGCTGTATTTTCTACATCATCCATCATCATACCTAATCCAGCCAAACCTTTACGTTGATCAGCCTGTTCTCGCATTGCTTTACCCTTTTTAGCAAGAGCATTTTGTGGTTTCTTTGGTAAATCAAGTTCTTCTTTTTGTTTAGCAATATCTTCTTTTAATGCTGCATGTTCTTTATCAAGTTGTTCTTGCAATCTTTCTCTTGGATTTTTATAATCATGATCCATAATCTCTAATTGAGCTTGAACTGCTTGTGAACCATGTTTAGATAAAAATTGCAATTGTTTTTCTCTTTGACTTAATGGTTCATCTCCCTCTTGATATAAATTAGGATTTCGCATTAAATCATAAATGTTGTCTTTCTTATGAATACGATTATATTCTTTTCTATCTTCTTTCCATCTTCTATTTCTAAAACGCTTAAAGTTTCTTACATTTTCAGGCTCATCTGTTTCTCCTAAAGTATTCAATTGAGCTTGTACTGCTTGTGAACCATTCAATGCTAAATCTTCAAGCATCTCTTTACGTTGTTTATCGTTAACAGTATAAAGTTTTTCCCATGGTTTTTCATCATCACTAACTTCTGTTTCTTCTTCTTCATCTTGTATAATACCTGCTAATTTCTGACGTAAAGATTGTGCTGTATCTTTCAATCCTAAACCTTTGCCTTTACCATCTTTTTTAGCATCATCAATTTCTTTATCAACCTCTTCTTCATCAATGTCAATAGCACCAGCTAATTTAGCCCTTAAACCTTTGATTTTGTCACCAACATTTAAATCAATACCACCTTCTTCTCCTTGCATCATTTCAATTTTCTTTTTGATGCCTGTATCTTCTGGTAATGATTTAATGACTTTCATCATTTCTTCAGGGTTTTGTAAAAGATCGTTCAAGGTCATTCCTTTATCTAATTGACCACTATAATTGTTTCTTATCCAACCCATAGTTTTTTCTGGATCTTTTAATATTTCTTGTGCATTATATATTTTATCCCTTTGTTGTCCTAACCAACTATCTTTATCTTGTTTACCCAAGAAATCTTTTGCTAAATTCATTACTTGTTCAGGGTCTTGTAAAACTTCTTGTAAAGACTTATCTTTAGGTAAAGAATCTTGTAAATCAAACATTTTAGACATAATTTTTGTAGATAATGATGCATTTTCCATTCCTTTACCAAAAGGACTATCTAACATATCAATTTCATCACGTTTTTGACTTACATAATCATTCCATTTACCTTGCACATATGCTTTTGCTTTTTCTTCAGTTTCTTTTTTCTTATTCGCATATTGCTCTTTTACATATTCTTTCCAAGGAGTAACATAAGATTCTTTTACATATCCCCTTAATGAATCTTTCAATCCCATATTCGGATCAATTTTCGCATTTTCTTTTGCATATAAATCTTCTACAGCACCTTCCCATTTATCATTTTTCTGTAAAGTATTAATTAAAAGTTTATTTTGTCCTAATGTTGTTGTTTTACTACTTAAATCAATACCATATCTTTGAGCTAAAAAATTACGTTCTTCTTCGGTTAAATATTTTTCTTTTGATGCTCTAAATTTTTGCTGCTCATCATCACTTAATTTTCTATAATCTTTTCTAGCATATGACATACCAATATTACTTTTTACATAATCTGACATATAATCTTTCCAAGGAGTAACATAAGTTTTAGTCATACGCTCTCTAGCAAGATCAAAAACACTATTTCGCACTCCCTCATCATCTTCCATAGCATCTATGGTATTTGCAAAACTTCTATTACCACGATGTTCATATTGACCTTTAAAGAAGTCATGTTTCTCATAAGGAGTTAAATCATCAAAACTTTTTCCCTCATTTCGTTTTTCATATGTTTCTTTAGTAAAATCATATTGTTTTTGTTGAGCTGTACGAAGACCAAAAATATTTTTCTTAATATTTTTACTTAAATTATAACGCCATTTACTAAAACGTGAATTTTGCTTTGAACCATAAGGAAAATCATGTATCATAGAATCTAAAATAGTATCTCTTTTTTTATTAGGATTAGCAGTAAAAACACCTAATTCAGAATTTTGTAAATCAGGGAAATATGCTTGTTGTTGTTCATTAGCATATTGAATAAAATCCGCATCAGAAGGTAATTGACTATCATATTCTCTACGTTGCATTTTTTTATAATTTTGTTTTAATTCACTTCTATTACCACTATAAGGAATATATTTACCATCACCTGGTTTATAACCCCTTTTTTCATTATATTCTTTAATTGCACGTTTAATTTCATCATTAGTAATAATATTTCCTTTTTTAGTTGAATCTGTATCGTGACGTGGTATTTCTAACTGTTTCATATTGAAATATTCATCTCTACTTTCTTTTTTGCCTTGTTCATAACGGTATAAATATGGCAAAATACGAGGATCAGATATAGAAATAAATTCTTCACCTTCAAACATAGCCTTTTCAAATTCTTCACCAATTCTTTCTTTTTCTTCATCAGGTAAATCTTTCCATTCTTCATCAGAATATTGACCATAAAATTGTTTATGTAATGCTAAAAAATCATTATCTTGATGTTGAATATATGCACCAAGTCCATATCGACCATCTTCTATACTAAAATTCAAATTTTCCCATTCATCCTCACGACCAACATATTCGTGTGGCATATTATATCCAAATGGACTAATACCATAATGAGTCATAGCAAAGTTTTCTTCAAAACCTGCAGGTAATGTTTTTGTAGGAGCTCCAGTTAAAGCACCATCAAAAGTACCTAAATATTTTAATTGCTTAATAAAATCAGGCAATTCATTAGGTTTTTCTTTTGCCATTTTTCGGATAGCATCCATAGTATCTTTTCTGATTTTTTGTTTAGGAGCTATAAAAGTATCAATAAAATATGGTACATCTTCTGGGGAATATTCAGTTAAAAACTCTAAAAATTGATCAATAGTGTTTCCACCTTTTCCATACTTTTCGTGGAATGCGTTATGTGTCGCTTCATCTAAATAAATAAGATTGTTTGGATCAGCCCTACCTTCTTCATACCAGTTATATCCATTAAGGTGGTGTGCATGTCCTTCCATATCTCCAAGATACTTGGTTTTATCACCAACTTCTGAATAACCTTTTGCACGTCTAATTGCTGCTCTTCTTGCTCCACTATATCTTCCACCAGTTTCTCTTTGACGTTGAGCAAAAGTATCATAAGCACCTGTTTGTGGGTTTCTAAAGTCAGCATATACATCTTCAAATTCCGGAGATAAACTCATAGCATAAGCATTATTTAACTGTGCATCAAATTCATCAGATAAAGATAACATTTCAGCAACAGCCATATCAATACGATCAAATTTAATATTTTTTAATAAACCAGCATATTGTAATTGTCGTCTTTGTATTTGCATTTCTTCTTGCATTTTTTTATCAACATCTAAACCTTGACCAGCCATAACTTTAGATGCAAATAAATTAGCTTCATATTCTTTTTGCAATTGGAATAAAGGATGATTATTTTCTTTACTGCGTCTTCTATGACCTAAAAATATGTGTCCATATTCATGTAATGCTGTAGATTTTAATGCTTGTTGATATTCATCTTTATTATCGCTCATTTGTGTATGTAAGAAAGGATTTATTGCAATTAAATCCAAATCATCAAAAGCAGCACCTAATGCATTTAAACTATTATCATATACAACTTGTCCAGCATCTAAAAAGTCTAACATATTATTGCGTATACCTTTAGGAGTTTCATACCATGATGCAGGGAAATATTCATGTGCTGGATCTCTATTTTTGTTCATTTTTAGCATTTTACTGCCAACAATAGTACTACCAACTCTACTATATTTACTTGCTTCTTTTAACTCATCACGATTAATATTACTTAATGTACGTGTATTTAAATCAGCATATGGTTGATTGTCAGCACCATAAAGAACATCTTTTAATAATGGTATAATAGCTAATCCTGATATTTTCTCTTTTATACCACCAAATAAACCTTTTCCTTTTCCACCAACATTAAATATAATGTCTTCCATATTTTTATAATTAAACAAAGTGCTAAAGCCTTGTTTAATGCTTTCTGTTAATCCACCATATTTAATAATATCTTTCAAGTTTAAAAGTTTATCTGTAATAGGGAAAACTTCATTTATATGACCGAATAATGCACCTAATTCTTCTTTACGTCCTAAAATTTTACCTAATCCTTTATAGATACCATAACCTACTAATGCAGTTGTTAAAATAGTAATAATTTTATTTAATAAATCAGTTACTCCACCAAATAAATTGCCAAGTACACTAGTACGTTCATTATGTTGTATTAAAGATTGACGATCGGAACGGCTAGGACCAGGCATATGAGGACGGCTACCCGAAGCGGCAGAAGTAGCAGCATTACCATAATTCATACGGTCTTGATTATCGATATTGCTTTGTCCAATGCTATTAAAATCAGTTGTTTCTGTTTCTGCCCAAGCACCCCAATATGTCATTGCTTGGCTAGTTACATCAAAACTACCTACAGCTTGCCCTGCTTGATCCCAAGCGGTTGTCCAATTACCAGTAATGAAAGCCCAAATTGCTGCTAAAATATGTGCCATTGCAAATATAGGAGAAATGACTAATTTTAATGGTGCTGTAATGGTTGCCCAAGTCGCTCTCCAGAATAATTGACCAGACAATTCAAGTTTAATCATATCTGCTTGTGCTTTTACCATCGCATTTTGTTGTGCTTCGATACCGTTCAATCCTAACACATCTGATGGATTACCGCCAAAGCTAATCGCTTGTATTTTCATTTCAGTCATTGCAGAAATTTTATCTGCTTGTGCTTGCATAGCTTGTGTGGCTTTATCAACATTATGTTCTGTCTGCATATAATCAAGATATTGTTGTGCATGATCACGTGTAATACCTGTAGCTTCTACAAAGTTATCTAATGCTTTTTGGAATTCTGGAGTTTTTCTTGCATTACCATCTGGACCAACACGACGCATAATGCCTGTTTCGGTATCATACAATTTACCTAATTCATCTTTATACTCATCTATTTGACTAATTGCCAACCTATTCGCATCATAATATGCTGATGCAACTTTCATTGCTTCAGATGAAAATATATTACCTAAATCACCCTCTTTAATTCTTCTTATTTGTTCTGAAGAACCTTCATAATCTTTTGCTGTTGATTGATATTTACCTTGTAATTTATCTAATCCTGCAAAGAATCCATAATTACCCCATAACATATCATTTCTTGCATTAGATAAATCTATAGCATTTCTTGACCTTTGTGCATTAACATTTGCCAATCTTGCACGAGCTAATTGATAATTACGATTTAAAAAGTCTTCTCTTCTTGGATCTCTATTGCTCATTAATTGATTACGTGCATTTTTAACATTTGTTTGCATTGCAATAGATTTTGATCTTTGTTCTTTATTATCTTCTTCCAATTGTTTTAACCATTTATCATAAGATCGCTTTGACCAATCTAATGCCTTACTAAAAACTAATAATGCACCAGTAATTACTGCTATTGGACCAGCAAAAGCAAGAACAAATTGCTCCAATGCAAGAATAACCTTACTTAAAAGTCCAGAACCTATCATAAACAATTTACCTAAATTATTATCTTTACTAAATTCCTGACCTAAAAAAGTAAAAATACCACCATCTTTCATCTGCTCTCGAATCTTCATAAAATTGCCAAACTTATCATTCATAGTTTGTATTTGTTGAAAACCAACAAGTACAGACTCTAAACCCATAGCAGCAATTTTTAATGGAGGAAAAACATTACCGACACCTTGCAATACATCTTGCCATGAAGTTAAATCATTAGTCACATTTTCAATAGCAGAAGAAAACTTTTTAGTTTGATTAACAACTTTCTTATTACCTCGATCTGTTAATCCGACCATCCAATTCAATCCTTTACTAATGTTAGTATCAAGATAATTATAATAACCTATGGCTTGATCATAACTTTCCATATCTCCGCCACTTTGTTCAAAAAGAGAACGTTGATGTTTACGCTCATATTCTTTCTTTTCTTCCTCAGGAATAGGAATTTTATTTTTATATCCTAATTGCATATCCGGACGAACAGTACTAACTAATGCTTGTTTCTCTGCATCATTTAAAGGTTCAGGTATATTAAATAATGATTGCCATACTGGTAAAGTTTTTTCTCTAAAAATTGGTAGCCAATATCCTTCAATATCTATATTACTCATAAGGTCTGGGCGTACTGAACTTATCTGTTGTATGCCTTGTTCAATCATTCTTATAGCATTACTTTCAAAACTATCATATACATTCATATATGCTTTATTCCATCTATCTTCATCAGATTCCCAAGCATATAATCCAAGATTTTTATATTCTTGTTTCGCCATTTCTTCTATAGTATTGATATCAACACCATATTCGTTCATAAAATTAAAACGAGGCATATTAATTAAATCTTGCATAAAACCAGTATTATCAAAAGCTTTACGTTGACTTTCTCTACGTTTATCAATATTAGCTTGCTTTGCTCCCTGTAAGCGTAAAAAATCATCATCATCTAATAAATTATCTACTAAACTTAACTTTTTTATTTGCTCTCCTGCTTCACGATATCTCATTGCTTCTTCAAAAGAAGGCATATCTTTTAATGTTTTATTTTCTTGTTGTAATTTTTGTTTTTTCGGTACACCACTTAAATAATCTCCAGCATGTGAAAGAGCTTCAATTTCCTGTGTAGCTTTCCTTTTTGCTCGATCTTGTAATTCTCGAGCAAAATATTCATCATTAGTTGGATTTTTAACTAACCTTTCAATATCCTTTTCAGATATATTTTCTACCCTTTCTTTTAGTAACTCATCATATATATGTTGCGGCATTTTTTTAGCAAGAACATCCTGCATATATGTTTGTTCTACTGCATCTCTTTCCAAGTCTTGCAAATAATCAATAGCAACTTCTCTTCTAAAGGCTTCATTTCTATAATATTCATCACGTTTATCTAAAATTCTTTTTTTACTTTCTCCACTAATGTTATTTGATAAAGTAGAACGATAAGCAGATTGATTAACATCATTTTCATATGTATCTTGATTTGCATATATAGAATCTTCAACTTCATCAAAAGTATCCATCATAATTTGAAGTGCTTGTAATTGATCAATACGATCTTCAATAACACCATTCTTCCAGTCATGATAAGTATACTCACGAGCCTCACGAACACCACTACCAAAATCAAATACACTATTATTATAATCATATTGATTTTTTTGAGGATCCCATCGTTTAAAAGTACTTTCAGTAAGTTCTGATAAAAACTCTAATTCATCATTAACTAAATCCCTTGTATCTTCAGCAAAATCATACCCTAATGCTTTAGCTGTTTCTATCATTGAAGCACCATATGCATTTTCACTATCATCTACAGCTTGCTGTACCGCATCTCCACTATGTACAAAAAAATCTTTTGTACTAACTTCAGCACCTTTATGAGCCAAATAAACAGCATTCATACTAAAATCAGTATCATTCTTACTTTCTATTTCGGACTGAATATCTTCATACTTTTTACGTTCAATATGCACATATTCTATAAATTGTTCATAAAAAGATTTATCCGCTTCATATATAGCAAATACTGCAGCTTTCCATTGATCTTGTGGCAACTGCATTAATTCTTCAAATAATGAAGGGATAAGATTTATTTTTGGATTAGTATTAACATTATCAATATCTTGATTAATATATGATTTTTGCTCTAAAAGTTCTCCCCTTGTTACTGTTGCAGTATCAATTTCTGATTTTAATTCTTTTTGTTTGGCAATAATATTACGTAATTTTTCACCTTTTTCTGAACGTGATAAATCATCATCTAGTATTGTTTGATATTGCTTACCTAATATTTCCATTTGTTTTTTACGACTATTAATATAAGATGAAACTTTCTTAATATTCTTTTCTATCTTTTCCTTTTCTTCCATTAATGAATCAAGTTCAGATTCTTTAGATAATACTCCAGTAAAAGGCAATATAGGTGTAACATTATCATTAATTGGGAACATATATTCTTTACCATGCAAATTAACAGCATCTCTTATAGAAGCATCACCAAGCCCCATATTCTGTATACCTAATAATTCAATAGCATCTTGTAATTGTACATGTCTACCTAACTCTTTTTTATCTATACGATAATTACTTAAATCAAGTATACTACCATCATTTAATATAATCATTGCATTAGGATCATATTCATCAATATCTAATTTATCATGAATATTAGGATTATATGTTTTGCCATTTTCAGTTACACGTTCAAGCATTGCATGCCCAATAAAAGTTTGCAATGCTTCTAAACCATTTTTTTCACGATATTCTTCAAAACCTACAAATTCTTGATTAGCAAATAACTGATCAACTCTTTCTTGTTGTGCTGTAGTTAATTTACCACCAAAAATATCATGATCAGTCATTCCATAATTTTTCGCTAATGCTGCTGCAACAATATTATTCTGATCTCGTAAATTATCATTAGCATAACTTAAATCTTTACCAGGCACCCAATGATTAGGATAAATCTTTTGATCGTTTTGTTTAACACCTGTAATATACTCCATCACCCAATTATTCTCTTGATTTCCTTCTTCAAGAATTTGATCTTTAATTTCAAAATAAGCTTGATCATATTTATCCCAAATTACATGTTCAGCCATATTTTGAGCTCTTTTACGTAATTCTGGATTTTGCCTTAATTTTTCTCTATCATATGTTTTTGGCATTTTTTTATTTCTTTCAGCATTAGGTTCACGTAAAACATCATCAACAACTCTTTCAAGCTCTTGATTAAAAGTATCTCTATATAATTTTCTTCTTTTATCAAACATTTTGTTTAAATCTTTTGTACGTTCTTCTAATTCTTTTTCCCCTGCTTCAGTTAATGTTTTTTCAGTAACAAAATCATCAACAAAACTATTTTGAGAAGATTTTACCCTAGAATAAAATGGAAGAATTTGTTCTTCACCATTAATAGTAGCTTTCATCCATAATTGATGAAAACGTTGTTTATCTCCACGAATATTAGGCTGATATGATGTTCCACCTTTTAACTTATTCATATTTTGCAAATCTTCTATATTAGCGGTTGCTAAAACAGAATTTTCATCTTTATAAGGATCTTCATCTTTATTAGCACCTGGATAATAAACAGTACTTGATTTATCATGATCAAAAGTATGTTTCTTTTTTTGTAATGCAATACGACCACGTTTAATAGTGTCATCAATACTATTTTCATCAAAATTTTCATTATTATAATAATTTCTCTTCATCCAATTAGGCTGATTAACTTGGAATTTGGAAGATACTTCATCTATACCTTGCATTTGAGAAACCAATATTTTTGCTATAGGTATCATAGTTTTTTCAAAAAAATCCATTTCTTCAATAGCTTGCATAAAACTAACACTTGCATGTGGATCTAATTTACTCTGACTATTATATTTATATGCCCACCTACCACCATTATCTCCTTTAACATAATGAACACTAGATGCTACATCAGTTAATCCAAACAAATCAATCATATATTGTTCAGCATTACCTAAATTTGAACCAGCTTTAATAAAATTTGCCATTTTAACCCATTTATTTTCACCTTTAAGACCAAATTCTTTTTCAAATTTTTTCTCTTGTTCAGGGGTTAAAACTCCAGCCAAATATATCTTACTAAAAGTAGCCTCAAATAAAATATCCCACATATCACCTATCCCTTCTGCATAGGTAGAGCCAATTCTATCACCAAGCATTTCGATTGCTTTTTCTTTATCTCTATTGTTTTTAATTACTGATGGATCAAGACCATTAAAAACCATTAAAGCTTGCAATTTTTCTGTACTAAATCCTTCACTTGCTAACCCCATCTTAATTGTATCTCTTTCTAAACCTGTGAAAGCTAAATCATTTGTTTCATAATTTGTACGTGTACCCATCCCCTCTACTGTTGTTGAATATGTTTCATTTAAACGAGGGTTTCTTCTTTTTACATCTTCTTTCCTAAAATCCTTAAAAGTATGTGTTTTTACATCAGAAGGTTCATCCCCAACAATATAATATCGTATTTCATCACGCAAATCTTGATGAATACTTTCATCTTTTAAAACACCTTGTAAAATTTCATCAACAATAGCAACTACTTGTGTAGATGGTAATGATTGTGTTTTATATTTACCTGTAGGATCTTTTTCATACATTTTACGAGCATTATTATACTTTTTCTCAATTTCTTTACGTTGAGATTCAATTGCTTTCATACCACGTTTATAAGCTATTTGGGCTTGATTACGTTGCTCTTCATTTAAAGTTGGATCATTTAATTGATTTGTTAATACTTCTCTTCTTTTATTATGAAGCCTCTCCATTTCTTCCATTTCTTTTTTAACATTTGAAAAATGTTCTTCATTAGATACAAAACGTGCAAAAATAGGTTTCATTTCACCTTTTTCATGATAAAAATTATTTTTATCAGTATATTGAGTAACATCAATACCCAATGATTGTATTTTTTTAAATATTGCTTTTGCTTGTGTACCAGAAAAACCTTCATACATTTTTAATGGTTCATATGACTCATATGTTTCTTTCCTTAACATTCTTGTTGCTTCACGGAACTTTTTTACATCTTTTTCTGCAATTTTAGATGATGCACGCTTCTTATCATCATTAATTCTAAATTCTATTTCATCAAGAGGTAAGCCTTCAAAACCATATGTTTCTTTAAAATCTTGCAATTCTTTTTCATAAAATTCTCTTTGCCTTTTTTTAACTGATGTAACTTTTGGTGCTTTAACACCAGTTACTGTCTTCATGGTTTCTACTTGACCTGCAATATGATCATAATTTTCAGGCATTTTCTTTTTTAAAGTTTCTTTTGCTTTGAAATAATCTTTCTTTTTTTTCTGAAATTTATTGTATGCTAAACTACCTTTAACTAAATATTTTTCAGCTTCTTCAATACCTTTTTCAAGAGCTTTTGCCCTTCTTTTCTCATACTCAACAAAAGTTTCATCATCATGTACCCAATCATCAAAACCAGCTAACACTTTGCTTTCAAATTCTTTAATATCCTTTTGTTCACTTGAAATATCAGGAACATTTGGTTTTACATAAGTATGTTTTCCACTTGCATAATCATACTCATTATATTGCCCAGCAATAGACCCTGTCTTACGAAAACCTTCTATTCTACTTATATCAGACTCTCGTCTTCTATCACCAACCCCATATTTATAGTTTGGCTGTTTAATCTTGCTTGTTTTCTCTCTAATAACTTCATTAACAGACTTATTCTCATGATGTATAATTATTGGCAATGCATTTTCAATAAAACGATGAGTAGAACTTTTACTTAAAAGTTTATTAATATCACCTTGAGCAACATCACTATCTGTCATACGTATTGTTCCACCTTTATTAAAAACTTGTGTTAATGCTGCTCCTAACAAATCATTAACACGTTTTTCAATTCCTTTACCAATAACATCAGTATCGGTTTCTAATTCTATTTTTAATTCTTTAATAGCTCTTTCACGATCTCCTTGTTTTGTTACATTATATTTACGAGCATCTTTTACACTAATAGGAACACTATTTGCTTTTTCTTGTTCTTGGATATTTCCTGCAATACGTAATAATCCTTCCTTACTATTTTGAAAATCAATTTTTCTCTCATGACTAATTCTTTGCTCTTTTCCATATTGTCTTTTAAAAATTGTTTGTTCTAAAATATGAACAATTCTATCTACACCTGTTTTAATATCAGATAATTCAGGCAATTCCATTTTTAATTCAGTATCTGATGATGCCTTTTGAGTACCATTCAATAAATTATAAATTTTTGAAATATTCTCACTCATAGTTTTAAAATCATTACTTTTACTTACAGCATCAGATTTAGACTGATTTTTATCTCTATTACTTTTACCTTCATTATCTAATTTTGCTAATTGTTTTGCATCTTCTCTTTTGGATCGAAGAATATCAGTATCTTTAGCAGGTTTAATTTGCCATTCTAATTTTCTGACATCATCATAATTTTTAACATTATGACCTTTCTTTTGATAAAATCGCAGTCTATCTTCATCAGTAATACGATTAAACTCAATATCTTTCTCTTTATCTTGCAATACACTAATGTTACGCCAATTAGATATAATATCATATGATTCCTTAATAGAATCTTTTGTGTCAGCCCATAAATCTCTAATACTTAATACAGTATTTACATGTGACAATAATTGTGGACCAACTTTATTAAAAATAGTAGAAATAGATTTAACACTTACTAACATTAATCCGCCAGCAACAATCCAATTTGAAAATGGTACAGCATCCACTACATCAATAATTGTCTTTAAAACTTTAGCAACTGTACTTACAATTGGTAATAATGGTTCTCCAACTTTAGTTAAAAAGTTAATTCCTGTTTGCATTAAACTTTGAAGATTAGTTTGTGCTGTATCTAATACTGTTTGCATTTTTTTACTTGTATCCCATGAACGATCAATCTTGTCCTTAAATTCACGAACAGATGTAGTATCAATTTTCATGATTTGGTTAGCTTGTTTGTAACCAGCAAAATCGGAATAAAATTCAAGCTTTTCTTGTTGTGTATATCCACGTGCTTCCATAGCTTCATCAAGAACATCTTTCATATCACTAATGGACATAATGGTTTCATCATCTTTCCATAAATCCTTAACATCCAATCCTATTCTTTTTAATGCTCTTTGTGCTGTATCTTTTTGTCCTGCTGCGATAAATGCCCTTAATGATGTACCAGCCATTTCAGATTTTGTACCTTTTGAACCTAATTGAGCAATAACAGCATATAAATCATCTTGATCAAGTCTAGTTGAACTTGCATAACCACCAATATGCTCAAGGGTATGAATAATATCATTTGCGTTAATTGGTGCTGCTTCTGATGTTGCTGTAATCTTTTGTGTCTGATATTTTACAGCTTCAGCATACTCTGGTGACTCAAGATCAAGATTGTTAATATCTAATAAGTTTGTTGTTGAAATTAAACTGTTAATTGATTTTTCTAATGGTATGCCTTCTAATTTAGATAACCCCATAGCTTGTTCTAAAATAGTGGTCATATTGCCGGTGGAAACACCTGCTCTTGCTAATGCTTCCAATCCTTTGGTCATGTCACTTAAGGCAACCCCAAACTTATTTGACATTTCCATAGCATCTTCTGCTAAACTAGTTACTGTTTTACCAGATATAGCATGTACTGTTTCCATTTCTTGGTTAAATTCTGCTGCAAATTCTGTTGCTTTTGTCAGTCCTGCACTTGCAACTACACCTAAACTTAATAATGCACCTTCTGTTGTGCTTAAATATGAGCTTGTTTGAAATGCTATTTGTCCTAGAATGTTTCCTGCTATTCCTGATAATCCTAATAATTGTGATGCAACTTGTGATGTTCCTCTTGCACTTATATTGTATATATAATTAACATAACCTGTTGTATTTGTTACTGATCCTTGTGATACCATGGTTATCTCTCTATGGGGGTTTTTATTTTAAAAAAAAAGGGAGCTAACTATAATAGCTCCCTTAAAGTAGCGAAATGATTTTTATCTAAATGGACATCCTACAATTCCTTTTTCCAATGACCATAGAATTCCTGCTTGTAAGAAACATTTTTGTTCATATGTTAGTAATCCTTTTCGTTCTAATTCTTGTATTTCTGCAGGGGTTCTTCCTAACATTTGACAAAGCAAGAATTCTAATTGCATATCTCCTGATTTTTCTATACTATCTTTGAAATTCTTCAAAGATTCTAGAATCATCAATATTTGTTAATACTTGCATAACTTTTTGTACAATTCTTTGTACCATAGCAGTATCTACATTTAATCTCCATTCTTCTTGTGTTAAATGTGGTTCTACTACTACTTTTTCAAGCAATCTGTAATTATAATTGTTTGACTCTTCAAGCTCTTCTTCAGTCATATCTTGTACATCTTTTATTGCTAAAGAACGGTCAAGAATTTCGGAGTTTTCTGCTTCAGACAACCTTTTGACTTTAAATACCATTAATTCGTCATCACTAATGATGATTGGCACATCAATGGTTTTGCCAAGTCTTGAAAATAATTTTTCTTTTGTTGCCATTACTGCTTTATATTCTTCAAGTTTTTTCTTTTTCTTATTGCTAGATTTTTTCTTTGATTCTGCAATTAATTGTTCTAATAGTTCTTCACCAGATGAAGCGTTATTTACTGCAACTCCTTCATCTTGTACTTTTTCCTCGTTTTTCTTTGGAGCGTCTTTTGCTTCTGCTCCAAAAACTTTTTGTTCTTTTGCCATAATATAACCTCAATAATATATATTATATTTAAAAATAGTATTCTATAGTATATAAAGTGTAAAAATAATCCAAAAAAAAACCAGCCAACTATATAGTTGACTGGTTAGGATAAATTAATTCGCCGAAAGAATTATTGTGTTACATAGCGAGTTAAATCAATGCCGCTACCATAACTTGGGGATTCTCCATTTGCACAACCCATATCACATGCATTGTCTAAATCGTTTTTGATTTGACAAATATCATATACGATTTGTGTTGCAGATCCTTGAATGTCTTCGGATACAATATCTCCACCATTAATTGGTCCGATATTTAATTGAGATAAACGGCATCCTTTAAGTTCAATAATTGCTGTACCACTTTCACCATCTGATTTTTGGTCATTATTAAGTAAAACCATATCAAATGTACAAGCGGATTGGTATATTTTTGCAAATATTGTGTCACCAAATGCTCTTTTAAAGGAGAAATCAATTTTGTTTCTTCCTGGTCTTTGTGCGATTGGATCTCTTTGGGATGCTACATGATATGGATTCATATCACGAGATTGATTGATAGAGATTTCTTCTACATCATATCTTTTACCTCCGATCATGATGTATCCTGTTTCAAAAAAGTTAAGTTCTGTATCGTTATTACCCGGTATTTTTACCATTTAATCACCTTATTGTACTGTTAATTCAACTTCAATTTGTCTTAACGCATGTATAGGAGTAATTTTAATGTAAACATATGCTTTAGCTAAAACTTGTTGAGCATTAGATTTAGGAGTTAAAATAACATCTACATCATATGCTGAAAATCCATCATTTGGTAATGCTACAAGTGAACCATCTTGAGTTGCCATGTTATTCAAAATACTTTGTACTTCTACTCTCATAGCAGTTTGTAAGTCACCAGTAATGTTTCTACCAATGTATGATTGTAAAACTTCATGTACAGAATGCTTTGCATATCTTACAATATTTTGTACACCTTCTTCGTCTTCTTCTAATGGTGATTGTCTTGTAGTGACACCATCAGTTAAAGATATATGTCCGTAATCTTTTGTAAATGTTAAAACACCGCATTGATTAAGTTTTGTATAAGCTTGTGGTTGCCATAACAATTTACTTTCGCCATCGAATAATGGTGCAATATCTAAATTACCCACACTTCTAATACGTTTTCTACCTTGTCCACCAAAAATAGATTCTTGGTAAGCTAATTTACTTCTTAAACCTGCGATATATTGGGTACATTGATATGGTAATAATTGACCTGGTAATGCTGCACTATCAAAATCTTGTGCGGTAATACCTGTTTCTGGTGTGTAACCATCATCAATTAATCCTTGACCAAGGAATAAAATATCCGCACTATCAAGAGCAATTGCTTTATCGCATAAGTTGAAACCTACATCCATTGGGTTATCGCTAATTCTATCTTTTTCGTTAGCACCAATGATTAATGCTCTCCATTTGCATACTTCAGAACTGTTCATTCCTTGTGGTTCTGTAGTGCTTACATGGTTTGCATAAATATTAATTAAATCATCTTCACCATACATACAGAAAATACCTGCTAATTTAACATTAGCTAAATGATCTAAAGCATCTTGGTGAGCTTCTAATACTTTATCTGCTGGTAATCTGAATGCTTTTTCATCCCATGGACCATTGGATCCATCTGCAAGGTAAGTTACAGTTTGTTGTAATTCAAATGTGTATCCTTGTTCATCTATAACATATTTACCATTATTGTCTTTTACTTTTTGGAAAATTGTTCCAATTGGTAAAGAATTTTCTTGTGCATAAGCAGTATATTCTTCAATGCTATCAGGAGAGTAATATCCTTGAGATGGGTCTGTATCATCCACTAAAGGTGGGAATTGTAAAGATTGTGTAAATACTTTTTCAAGTACTTCTCCTTGTTCTGTTAATGCTGCAGTAATATTTTCTGCTCTTTCGTTAATTCTTTGAGTAATATAACTTAAAGTTGTTGCTCCAGAAAGCATAATGGTGTAATCATCAGATTCTTTTACAGATACTCTGTATCCTTGTCTAATATCTTTTTGTACAGATACAGGAATTTGGTAATCACCTGGATAGTTAGCTACAATTTGAGCTATTGCTTCATCTGCTTCGATTGTTTCTTCTTTTGCTATAATAACTCTTGTAATATCACTTTCGTTATATGCTTTAGTAAACAATTCAATGCCTTGTTCTGCTAAAGTTTGTGTTTCAGCATTAACTTCAGTAACATCATCAGCATAATAATCATATTTTTGCATTCTGGTGTTTTCTAATTTTTTAGCTTGATGAATGTTTTGTTCATCATCTTTGTAATAGTAATTAATTTCACCATTTGCATCAGATAATCTCCATCTACCTTGTGAGAATGCAACATTAAATTCTGTACCGTCTACACTTACTTTTGGACGTTCAATATTTAATTCATTTGCATCAAATGCTAATTTTACTTTGACTGGAATTTCTTCATTATTTTCAGATAATTGATAAAATTCACCGTCAGTAATTTCTGTTGCATTAACTGTAAAAATTCTACCAATAAATGGATTGTCTGCTGGTTCAGGATCATTAGTAATGACTTCAACAGTTGTTTGTGTACTAGTCATACTTAAGATTTTTACAGTTCCTTGACCATATTGAGTAGTTTCATCCATTGCAAAAGATGTAAATCTTACAACATCTCCTGCTCTTGGAGATAAATCTAATTTGACAGTTGCTTTAGGATATTCATCGCCTTCTTTATAGTAATCATAATCAACATATACATAAGAGAATGGTTGATCAAGTAAGAAATCAAATTTACCATAAGATGGACCAAAACTTCCTTCTGTTGCATACGCTCTCATTACAACTAATGCTTGTCCGCCATTAACGAAAAATGGTTCAAAATTATAATTAAAGATTTTTTTACCTTGTTCAGCATCAGTAATAAATACAGGTGTATCAAGAGGTCCTTTGTTTGTTTCGATAATAGTTCCCCATAAGTATAATGGGTCAATTTCTGCTAAATTTACTTCATCATTTATTTTCCAATGAACATATGGTACGCCTATAGGCATTTTATCTACCTTCTATAATTTTATCATATAATTCTTTCATCTTGGACATTGTGATAGGTGTACTATCGGTAATTCCTGCTTGACGTTTAATTAAGAAAAAGTCAAAGCTACGAATGCCCATTTTTTCTGCTAAATCTGATGCAAAAAATTGTTGTTCAGCTTTTTTTGTTACCTTTTTAGCTACTTTTTTAGGTTCAGCTTTTTTAACTGTTTTTTCTTTTTTTGCAATAGGTTTAGTAGCAATTTTTGTTTTAATTTCTTTTTTTTCTGCCATTTTAATCACTTGTTATTTCAACATCTTCTAAAATAGGTCCAGGGTTACGATCTTGACGCATATTATAGAAAATACTTAAATCAAAAGTAATTCTCTCAACATTATTTTTTTCCAATTCACTCAACATTTTCTTATTTTGAATATCTAATTGCAAAATATGTTCATCGTATGCTGTTCTGTTATTAGAAAAAACTAACCCATTTAATATATTCAATATACGAATTTTATGGATTGGCAATGTTGTTTGAACATATAATCCATCCTCGTTAATTATATAAGTATTATTTGTTAAATTTTGAATACTATCAACTTGTCTGATAATATTATGGTTAATAAGTATTCTAAAAATATTAAAGTTTTTTATGTTATATATCGGAGTGAAATATCTATTTTCATCTATTTGTTTAAAGCTTTTATTATATCCATATACGACAATATCATAATCATTAAATAAATCGATTCTTTCATTTACTGCATCGTATATATTATTTACCATTTGTACTGATGTTGCATATATATCGATTTGGAATATTGCCTTATAATGACGTATTTTGGTCAATTTATTTTGTCGACATTGTAAACGCTTTTGAGCAGTTACTTCAACATCTGTTACAAAGGGAGATATTCTAATTTCTGGATATTCTGCAGGAGCATCTTTAAATAAAAAATTAGGTACTTTATAAAGTTTGTTATTATTAACAACTTTAGTATAAAAACCTGATGCTTCTTCTTGTCCAATAATTTGCCTAACCAAATAAATTAATTTATTTTTAGTTTTCATTTTAACATTTTTGAATATTTATTAAAATAATTTGACTGTGTAGGAACATTAGGTGTTCTTTGTCTATGTAAACTGATAAATTTTGTATTACGATTATACACATCAATTGCATCTGAAATTATAAAATCTGACATTTTATTCGCTACATCAATAACAGCTGGTTGTATGAAACGTCTTGGTGGCATATTGTCAGTACCATATTCATATTTTATAGCAGATTGAGATTCACTAATAAAATTAATTTGATTAGTTGTAATCTCTATATGAAATCCATTATCTCTTGTATGAATATTATTTTGACTTGCATTACGATCAATCTTATCTTGAAAATATTGTTCTAATTGTGATTGATATTTTTGATAATGCTGCATTTTTGATGTTTCTTGATATGATTTAATAAAAGCATTTGCACTTACTTCAGGCAGTATACCACTAACATCAAGAGTACATTCAAATGTCATTCTTTTCTACCAAAATATTTTTTATCTTCAATAAGTCCTAAAACAATATGATGTTGTTTACTACGAAGATAGTTATTCGGATCATACTCCATAATTCTAAAATATATTATTTCATAATCACGAACAAATTTAATTCTATAATTTGCTAATTTACCAGTTTCGAGTTCAAAATTTGAAACAAAATATCCATAATAACCTTGTCTACCATACCTTGTCATCGATCCTTGTCCTGCTTCAGATATACTTTCACGTTGCCTATGTTGTATAACACCAGTCAATTCTTTTAAATCAATCCATTCTTCTTTAATGTTTCCAACTTCATCTTTAGTAATGATATTACCAACTTCATCTTTCAATATTTTTTGGGGATATATTTCTTCGGTGTATTGCTTTTTGTATTGTAAAATATATTTTTCATTTGGTCGATGAAGTATTCGAGTAAGTGTTTCAAAACTCATCCTGTTGGACCCCATTTTTGATATTTAGTTCTTGCACCTGGTCGGTCAAAGACTTTAATACCATAATTTTTATATGATGTCTTTTTAAGATCCGCCAAAGCTTCTTCTGCTAAATCACACCATGTATTACCAAATTTATCAAAAGCTAAACTAAATACCTCACTCACTTCATCTACACGATATTCAGAAGGTGAGATAATAGCTGTTGGATTTGTCCGATAAATATGACATGCTATTTGCATATACAAAGCTTGTTTAAAATATATTGACTCTACATCAACATTTGGTACAAGTTCAGATAAATATTTAGTATAATGTTCAATTAAAAATTCAATTTCCTGATCGCTAACAATATTAGGATCTAAATTAAGTAATCGTCGAAGATATCCTGTCTGGGATGTATCATTAAGGTATGCTTTCAATTCACCAAGGCAATATTGATATAAATCACAAAAAGTGATAATATATTCATCATTTCGCATAGAAAGAGTAGTTAAATCAAGAACAGAAATATATTGTTGATATAACACATATGGCATATCAATAGTAAAGATACCCATATTATTTAAATGACAAGCAATACCATAAATAATAGTATCTTGGAATAATGATGTATCATTATAGCCTAATTGTTGCATTTCATTAGATGTTAATGCAACATCAGATAGTTCTTGTTCATCTAAAGTTGTAATAACATTTATTTCTTCACATATTTTTTCAAAATAGTGATGTAATAGATATTGAATTTTTGAATCTTCAATATCTACATTTAACACATTTTTGATATAATTGATATCAACTATCATTCTATCTAATTCTAATTAATTTATCTTCATAAAGGTGAGAAAGGGATTCTGCAGACCTATGTTCTGTTGGATCTACACCTGACTGTGTACCTACTGAATAAAACTCATTTCTTTTAGCGTTTAATTCACGTGGTCCATCAACAAAACCTAACTTATACAATTGTATAAATTGATCTGCTGTAATTTCCACATTTTCTCCTTTATGAACAGTAAAAATTTGTGGCAAACCTTCTATTAAGGGTTTATATGTTCTTTTAACAGTATTGCCTACTAATTCAGACACTTCTTCTCTTAATAAGAGTGTTTTTGAAGTTGCTGCACTAAATTGTGGATTGAAAGTAATTATAACTGTGTCTGGATAACTTTTTTTAGAAGTTGTTTCTTTTTTTGCCATCTTATTACCTCGCTTTATTATATACTCATTCAATTATTTTTATGTTTTTGATACTCTAACTGGGTCACTTACAGTAACATCAGCATCAGCAACAGTTATATCGGCTACAGTATCTGACAAATGATAGCCATCTGAATGTTCTTCATCAACAGTTACAGCATAAGTTCCTGCTTTAACATTATCAATTTCAACTTTTCCATCATTGTCACTTTCGCCAGTCTTTTTGTTAGTTGTATCTGATTTATCTGTTAAAACTACAGTAACTCCTGAAGTATTTTGATTGTTACCGTTTACAACAGTTAAAGTAACCTTATGTCCAGAGTCACTTCCTCCTCCGTTGCCGTCACCAGGGCTATCCCCCTGACCCGCTGGGAGATGTTTCTTGTGCGATTCTTGGTGAATCTTTTGGATCATATGGTTCGTATGTTGGAGTAGAGTTTGGATCATAACCATCTACTGGATCCCATCCTCTAGATACTATGGTTGTTTGCATAATCATGTCATTATCAACAGGATTACTAGATTCAAATTGACCATAATCTTTTCTTGCATGTGTTTCTCCAGCTGGTCTTTGAGTAATAATCTTACAAATTGCATCTGGTCTAACAACTGCTGGTTTTTCCCAGTAAGTTAAATCTAACACATCTTCACGAGTTTCATTTAATCTGTATTTTTCGGTATGTACACCATTCATAGTAACCAAAATGATTGGATCTAATGAAGTGTCAATAATATATACTTCATCTTCAAATTCAGGAATAATCTTAATAGCTAATCCTGCTACTCTTTGTCCAAATTCACCATTTTGTTTTACACCAGCAATTCCAGAATTAGAGTAAACCTTAAAGTCTTGATCTTTTAATAAATCTGCGTATGTTCTTTCAGACATACAAATCATATTTGGTTCTACGCCATAAGGATTTTCTCTCATTAAGGTTTTTGCATCTACAATATCATCAAATTTTAAAATATCAGTTGCAGTCATTACATTGTATCCTGCTCCAGACATCATAACTTGTCTGATATCATTGTTTTCTTTTTTAAGCAACCTTTCATTTGCTCTTCTTGCTTCAGTTTGGAAGTAATTACTGTCGAAGCCCATCATTTGTTGTTCTTCGTCAGTCATTTTGATACCTGTACCAATTTGTCTTAAATTGAAGCTTAATTGGTCGTATACATCTCTTGCTTTAGGAATTTCTGCACCTTCTGTAATTTCTACAGCTATTCCTGCTGCCCATTTTCTTGGAAGAGTAACGTAGTAAGTATTTACTTTGACAACTTTAATAAATTGACGGAAATCAGATTCTTGTTCAATATATTGAGTAATTTCTTCGGATAATTCAGGGTCAAATCTGTTATCAGCTACTACAGCTCCTCCACCTGCGAAATATGCTATCTCTTTTGCCATTTATTTCATCTCCTAGAAACCTTTAATATAAGCTCTGATAACGTCATATCTGTTATCTGCCTGATTACTGTATGCTCTGCCTACTGCATCATCTAAATCTGTAGCTTTTTTAAATAAACCATCATCACTACAAGCGATTAAATCACCAAATTTAATTTCTTCGCCTTCTTCAGCTAAAACATATGTAATACAATTTCTTTCAACAGTTAATGCTTGACCTGCTAATACAGTTACATTTCCTAAATAATATGGAGCATGTGTAGGGTTTGCACCAGTTACTGGATTACCTAATGTCTTGGTTTTTGCAAATTCAACTTCTGCTTCGGAAGTTACTGCTTTAACAACACCAATAAATTTAGTTAAATCATCACCATCTTGAGATAAAACAGCACCACGTGCATTATATGCAGATAAATCGCCATCAGTTTTGATAGAAATACCTTTACCTACTTGTTGTTGAGATGAAGTAAAACCTACATGTTCAATTGCTTTTTCTATTTTTTCTGCTGTATGAATAGTAAAAGCATCACCTTTAATATCACTCATCTAATCACCTTTGAATGCTCTTAATACTGCATTATATTGACCTTTAACTTTACCTTCATTTTTGTGATGTTGTTCGTCACCAGTAAATTGTGGTACGGTTGGTTTATTGTCAATGATTTCTTTAAACATTGCAATTTGTTTATCAATAAACTCAACGGACATTTCTTCAACGTCACCTAAAGTTTTTTCAATATGTAACTCTGTTGCAAGTTTTTGTAACTCTTCTTTTTTAGATTCTAATTCTGCTGCGAGTTTAGCTTCTGCTTCTGCTCTGTATTCAGCTAATTCAGTACCCATTTCAGTTACTTGTGCTTCAAGAGTTTCTTTTTCTTGGGTTAAAGTTAAAATGTCTTTTTGACTTTCTAATTTTAAATCTTCAAGCTCGCCTTTATGTTGTTCTTTAATTTGAACAATTTGAGCTTCCAAATCTTTGACTTTTTGGCTCAATTCTAAATTTTTAGCTTGGAGATCTTCGTTAATATTTTGTTCTGACATAATCTCATCCTTTAATTTTCCAAATTCTACTTTAAGTTTATCTGCATCTGCACCACCAAAGGAACTTGTTACTGAAGCTCCTGGATCTGCACCAAATGTCACAAGTGAAAGCTCGTGACAATTCATATCTTTACAAATTAGGTGCATATCTTGGTCTATTAATGGGTGATGGGAACATTTGTCACTTAAAAATTCGTTTCCACAAATACTACATATTGGTGTAAAATCAAAACCAATTGATGTGTCTGTGATTAATCCTTTCTCGATTTTTTCACCGAGATGAGAGTCATCAACCATTAAAGATGCAGTGTATGCTACACCTTTCATTTCAGCATCTTCATCATAAGTTGTTCTTGTCTTTTCTACAAGTCCAACAATATTATCTACAGAATGCGTTCCATGATCTTTAAAAAGACGCTTACCTTTTAATGTACGTGTACAATTTCTCATTTCTGATTCTGGTACTTCATAGAAACCATTAACAATAAAATTTTCGCCTCCATGAATTGCGAATCCTTCAAGTTGTACATCGCCATTATCATTGTGCTTTAAAGCAAATTTGGAGTTTAATGAAAAAGTTTCTCTCATATTACTTTCTCCAAAAAATTTAGCTTATTATTTAAGCTATATTAAAATAATCTTTCTAAAATATTTAAAATGAAAAATTTTTCAAAGTTTTTCGGCTACAAAAATCCAAGGTTTTGTTTCATATTTACGATATTTTCTGTAACCTTGCTTTTTGAGATGGTATGTAATTCCTTTAGTTGTAATATTAAGAGAATTAATGTTATAATTTTCAATTAACCAATTTAATAATTGTGCTGAAGATGCTTCTCTTTTTTCTTCTAATCCTTGTTCGACTACTTGATAAGCCTTTTTATATGAATTCAACCCTTCTTTAGCCATATCATCACCTATGGTTCATTCTTGGTGTCTTTACCATCACCTTTACCACTACGATTTTTAGGTTCGTTTGGCTTTGTAGGATCATTATATACACCAGTTGGCATAGTTGCTGCTTCAATATTGGCTTCAACAACTTCAATCCATGAATCATCAATAAATTCAAGCTCTTCAACAGGAATAGCTTTACCCCTAAAGGATAATTGTGATCTAGCTTCATCACGGCTAATTAATCCATGTCTTAAAGCTGGGAATAACCAAGTTGCCACATCTGCATTTGATTCAGTAGTTAAAGTTGGGAACACTAAATAAATATTAGCATAATCTTGTCCAGGAATCTTACCTTGTTGCTCAAGGAACGGCTCATACAATTGTTCGACCAATATATCGCTTAAATCCATCTGCAAGTCTTTTAAATCATTTACATATTGTGACGCTTGTATCTTAATGGATGATAAATTATCTGAACGTCCACCAATAATGGACATTGGGAATGTTAAAAGACCGAATGATTCTTTAAGTGTTTGTAGGGTATTTACCATATCATATTGACTTTGTGCAAAGCCAATTGTATCTGTAGTTATACGATCAGTTGTAACTACATCATTAGAATATTCCAATTGATTTTGCAATGAATTAACTATACCTTCAAGCTCATCTTCGCTTAACTCTTCATCATCTCCAACTTCAATAAGCCAATGCAATATAGGTATAGCAAACTTATCCACAATCTCTGCAAGATTCAATTCTGTATTAAGCATCAAATGAAGTGTCTGTACAAGCTTTCCTAAAAATGACATACCAAATACTTCACCAATGTCTGGATCATATGGGAAATAAATTAAATCTTCTGGTGGTATCTCTACATCACCATCTTTTCCTGCATATACCCAATGATCAATTTCCCCATCTTCAATTTGTGGATCCATATCTTTTGGATGCAATAAAAACATATTATTAAGCATATCTTCTTCTTTATTACCAATATATAAAAAAGCAGTTCCATATTTCATTACTTGTAAATACATTTGCTTAATATGTTTTCTTTTTAATCTTGCTGTATATATAAAACATAATTCTTCCAAATCTGGAATACGATTACCTTCTAAATCAACTATTTGTACTCTAAACATTTCAGGTACTGCATCAGATGCTATTTTTCTTAACACTCTGTTTAATATAGTTGAACGATACAATCCATCAATAAGGTCATAATCAAGATCTTCAGACCCATAAATATCGGTATAAGAAGCAAACTTTTGTGAATATGTATCTTCTTTATGTTTTAAAACATCATCAGCAAAAGTGGTAGATAATATCTGACCCCTTTTACCTTTAATAGTAACATATGACTGTGCTTTTATAGCCTTCTTCTTGGTGTGTTGAGAATTTTCTTGCTGTACCTGTTCGGTCTTTGTTTGTACTCTTTGTTGCTGTTCCTCTGCCATGTTTTATCTCCGAAACTTTTTACTACTGCTTTTGGTACTTCTCTTACGAAAAGTGGGGGTTTAAAATTAAGACCGAGAGCCATATTATAAATACAAAGGTTCATAGCATCTATATAATCATCTGAACCTGCACCTTTGTTATAAATAAAATTATTATCATTTGTGAGCTCTCTCTTGTATCCAGTCATTTCTTCCTCCAAACGACGATTCCACTTTACACGAACACGTCCACTTTCCATAGCGGAAACACCTAATTCAACAGCTTCTCTTTTAGTTTTGACAGAGAATACAAATGGTTCTATTGGATAAGGGTTTCGAGTCTTTTTTACTCTTTTTGCTACATTTTCATGAATTGCTGCTCCAACTCCAGTTGCATCAAACACTCCTCTACGAATATTAGGGAAACGTTTAGGCAATTCTTCAACTATATAATCTTCAATATCGCTATATAGTGTACCTAATGGAAATTCTTTACAATATTTTAAATTTAATGATCTTTCGTGAGGATAATATTCATTACCAACTTCGGCAACATATAAAACTGTTTCATTTCTTGTTTTTCCAATATCGATACCATATACTACATTTTGTTCAGATCTGAAGTAATCTTTTTTATCATCTTTGTATAATATTTTTTGTTGTAATTCTAAAGGATAAACATCAGTTACACTAGACATAAATTCAAGACAATACTCTTGCTTAAACTCAATCGGTCCAATATTCAGATAATCCTCTTTTAACTCATCAACTGTAATACGGGGTGTACCTGATGCTATAATATTATCATTATCATCTAAATATGCTGTCTGTTTTCTATAAACTGTGAAAGAACCTTTTTTGTCATCATAATGTTTCCATTCTCCATTATCCCAAACATCTGGTGCATTTTCAAGGGTATTGAATAAAAATCCAGTTTTTGCTCTTGGTGTACCTGCCACTATAAATTTAGAGTCACCTTTCTGACCTCTCATAACAGGAATAATTTTACCAATTAATGAATCTTCCACATCTTGAATTTCATCAATAATGAGTAAATTAGCACCAGAACCAATAACTGAAGAAACAGATCCCTTTCCACCACCAGTACGAATAACGATACGGGATCCGTTCTTGAATTTCTTTTCCATAACATTGTTTGTCACCACATCTTGTTCGATAAGTGCAGAACGTTCTATCATTCCTGAAATAGTTTCAGCCAATTCTTTAGCTTGTGCTTCAGTTGGTGAAAGTACAAATACTCTTTGATATTTAAAAAATAATGCTCTATGAATGCATTCAATAGCTAACATAAATGATTTTCCAAGACGACGACCACAAAAGTAAACAACTGGTGATCTTTTTGATGAAACCATAGCTCTTTGATGTTCTTCTAAAGTGTAAAAACCGCCATCTTCAGATCTAATCACATGCTCGGCAAAAAACACTATATCGTCACGACATTTCTTAACAAAATCTTTCATTTCCATATTAAAACACTCTTGTTGCACTTGCTTGTCCTGGTTCGCAACAATTTGCAGGTTTGTTACATGCTGGCCATCCAGCAGTATTGCTCCAAGAATAACGACCAGTTGCATCCAAACATACCCATTCACCATCTATTTCTGCTGCAACAAAATAATGTCCATCTACATGAACACCCCAAGATTTAATGCCAATTGCATCTAATGCACATTTTAAGATTCTTGCTCCATCCCCACAGTTTGTTCCACAAGCTTGATCATACATGTCTGATACACAAGGGTACAATTCTGTTGATTCAGCATAATAGCAATATCCAAATTTGGAACGAACTGCATTATGTACTTCTTGTGGCGTTAATCCTTGCATATCTTTAGCCAAATTAGAACCTGCTTTACATCTTGGTCTATAATGTTGCTCTTGTGGTTCAAATCCTGCTTTATGCAAATCTGGTGCATTTGGACCATGCGGACCAATTTTTGCATTATTATTAGGCATAATTTCGCCAACCCAAAAACAATCATCACCAAAACCACCTCCTGCAGCACTTTGGACACTCCCAACTGATACTGTAGCCACTACTGGATCTTCTGGTGTATCTGGTCCATATTTTAAATGCAAATGCATTGTTGGTGATTGATTTGGAGTCCAACGAACCTTATATCCTTGAACAAAATAAACTTCATAATCTTTTGATGCTATTTCAACATCATATTGCTCATCATCTTCAGTAGTAATTGTTTGTACTGTTCTTTTTGTCTGATCTTCCATCTCTTGTACTGCTGTTACAATATTCTCAATAGTAACGCCTTTTCTCATCTTTCTATTTTTCTTATTTTTTTGTTGTCTTTGATATCCTGCAGTAGATATGGACCCACTTACTTTAGTATATGTTTTTGGTATTTTAACCCAACATCCAGGGGTTATATTAGGATTATACAAACATTTAAGGTATAAATCAAGAGAATAATCACGTATATGTGCAGAAAGTAACGCTTGAGCTTTAGCTTTAGCGGTTTCTTCGTCATCTTCTGGAAAATCGTAATAAAAGATGTTTTGTCCATAAGTTTCAACCAAAGCATCATGCTGATATTGTATGATACCACCATTATATGTCAATTCAACAGTATTATATAACCCTTGGGTAGTCCATTCCTTTTCAACACTATCCTTAAGTATGTCTGATGGCTTTATTTCAACTATGTAATCTTCGTATTTTGTTCGATATTCATATAACTGTTTGAATGATAACAAATAAGCCATATTATTGGCTATAATAAATACACCATCTATTGCTCCAATGATTTGTTGAATCAGTCCATAAAATGTTTGATTGGGTAGTTGAACTGCCCCTTCTCCAGGAATTGTTTCTGGAGTGGTAGATCCACCGCCAGAACTACCACCACCAATTGAAGTGTCAACATTGTCTTTTGTGTTAGACTTGCCATTAGTATCAACTAAATATGCCCTATATGATCCAGATTTGTCACCACCAGTACAAATATCGTAATCAGCATCACATCCGCCTTTTGATTTGTCGCAAGTAATCTCTCCTTCAGCTGTTCCTTTAGGATTATCAGATAATTTGCCTGATTGTCCACACAATGGACAATAATTTTTCCATGTTTTTGTATAATCTTTATATTCATAAAATTTGGCTGCTTGTCCAGTGGATGGTTTGCCTGTTACTGTAATCGAATCTGTTGTTGTGCTATCATCTGGCATATTTATCACAAAATCATCTAATATTTATAAACATTACTATTTTTGATGGTGTAATTATATATAGTTCAATTTTTTTCCATTGTCCTACAATTTTATAGTTTAGAATCCAAAATATTTATGGTGATTTTTATGGAAGCTTATAATATTAGAGTAGAAAATGCAAAAAAGGATTTTATGCATATGGATGGAACTTTGTGGGAGAATATTGAGAGATTGTGGAAAATGGGGTATAGTCTTCGTGTTATTTCTGAAATTACTGGTGTAACCAGGAGCAAGTTGCAAAGAATCTTGAGCGAAAGCAATGCTGGCCGTGAAGATGACATCAGGACACAGAACAGGGATAATCGTGTCCTACAGACAAAGAAATTGCTCGCTCATGGATGCAGCAATGAAGATATTGCAAGGATTTTGTGCCTGAATATTCGTACTGTTGAAAGCTATATCAAACAGTTGAATAATCGTGGTGATTAGGTTGGCTCGCCCTGAGAAGTTTAGTGTTGAGAAATGGGCTAGGATTTTTGACAAACCTTATGTGCAACGCGACTGGATGGGGTATGATATCGGTAGCGGATATCTGAAATATCATAATATCAATTATGGTAAGGCAGGGAAAGTGCAAAACACCAGCAATCGTAAGTTAAGCCAGGTTTTTGTTGGCATCTTGAACGATATCATTGATGGAAATTGGGAACATTGTGCTTCATTATATACCGGTTTTATTGCTTTTTTATTTAAGGATATTCCTCAATATATCACTTATTATGAAACTGATAAAAGCTCTTATCAGCTTTCGACCAATAAGATGTGTGAAGAATTAAGATTTCCATTAAAATATAGAGATAAACTATTGAAAATTTTTACTATGGATCTTAATTTTGAAGATTATCTTCGCAGTTGTGCGACATTGGACAAAATTAATTTTGATCTTGATTCGGCAATTAATGTTTATCGCATGCAGGGAGATGAAGCTATTTTTAGCATTTTGATGCAAATCTTTTACCAACAGGCAGAAAGACCTCTTATTTATGTGTCTTTGACTCCTGGTATACCGATTAAATGGACACCTAAAGCAGATCCTTATGTATCAGGCACTAGTTTTCCTGTGGTAGTCACTCCTTTTAGCAATAAATTTCGTTGGATTGAAAATGATGAAGGCTGGTTTTTGCTTGATGAATATAACAATGTTATAGATTGTGCTGGAGTCGGTTTGTATGGTTGTTATCGGGATCATTTAGCTAATCGGCTATCTTTCACTTCTCGTGCAGGACAAGTTAATGAGCAGCCTTATGTTGTGTGTTGGACTTGGAAGGAGATTGTTGATGCTTTAGGTTTTTTTAAGGTTCGGAATGTTCTGGTTCGGCGATTGAATGAGGATTTGATGAATGGGCATTGGTTTAAGTTTGGTTTGGATGGGTTGATTGTTTTGTATATTTCAAAGGGCGGCCATGTCAGCAGCAAGAAAAACGGTCGGCAGATTCGTGGTGTCCATATTGCAGGACAATTTAATGTGGTTAAGGAAAAGTTTATTTGTTCGATTAGTGGAGAACTAAAGGGGTCAGCCATTTCGGAAAATGTTGTGTGGAGCAATGAAGAAATAAAGGATTGGTTTATCTTGGGAGAAATGTGTAGGACATCTCTTTTTTAATTTTTTTTGGAGCATATTTGTAGGACACTCTTTTTTTGACTGATTTTACCAGAAACACCTGGTGATTTTTTTGATATTGTATATTATACTGAGTGCTTATCTCTCATTATAATGTACAAATCAAAACATACAATAATAAAAAGGTGATAGAATGATTTTTAGAAATGAAGATATTGAAATGGATTTAGAAGTACAAAACAATATTGTTATAAATCAATTTAAAATGTACCCAACACATGCACATCAAATGGCAGAATGGGAATCACCTGCCATTAATGTTATTGGCAAAAGTGTCGAAGAAGCATCACAAATCCTTCAATCTGAAGGTTTTGAACAAGTAATTGATGCAGATCCATATTAAGTATTTAAGTTGTTGACGTGTAAGGCGGAACCCCTACAATTGCCTTTGGAGGTGATTTTAATGGATTTGAAAGAATTCATTAAGACAGAAATCTCTAAACTTGTGATTCAACCACATTATAACAAGATGCAACTTGATAATGTGACTGAAGATCGCAAACACCTTGGGCAATGCTTGTATGTCTTGGATAAAAATCCAAGAACATATAAAACAGCTAATGCTGTTTTTAAAGCATTATTCAAGGAAGGGATGGACTGTCTAATATTCATCAAAAATAGGAATATACGATTATGTTTCTATGGTGAATATGAATCTCATGAAGTATTTATACCTTTATGAGATTCCCTCATATAGGTTCTTT
>JAEEGL014096910.1_pt1 | contig 143990 bp, 160 predicted proteins | sample 9134231 | NCBI WGS metagenome assembly JAEEGL01 (sample SAMN16246548, study PRJNA631951) | gut metagenome | biome: gut microbiome; feature: rumen; material: fiber-attached | host: Bos | place: Iran: Karaj | collected 2018-10 | reverse complement strand
TTCTGCATAATCTTCAACTGCTTTTACAGTAGGATACTTACTTGTAGAACCAGTATCTGTTGTAATTGAAGAAGATTTGTTACTTATATTCTCTTTACCACTAATATCTTGATGACTGGTTAAATAACCACTATCATTAGTAAAAGAACTTACATTGGTAGGAACAGTTGGAATAGTAGGTTTATTAGTTAAATCATTGTAACTACCACTTGTTGCAACAGTATGTAAACCTGCAAGTTTATTTTTTTCTGTTGTAGTATAATCATTACTACTTAAACCTTTTCCATTTTCTTTAGTTACATATGTTTGCTGTGCATTAGTAGTAGTTAAGTAATCGCTTAAGTCAATTCTTGCTGTATCAACTTTTTCCCAATTATAAGAATAATTTCCACTTGTTCCTGTTCTAACAGTAACAAAAACTTCATAATTATCATTAGTTGCACCAGTTGTTTCAGCGACCAAATAAAGTTTGTTCATTGTATTGGCACTTGCTGTACCTAAACTTGAAATTACTTCAATCAAATCTACATTTGCAAGACTGCCAAGCTTTGTGTCAATATTTGTGATGATGTTTTCTAATGTGTTTGCAGTATTACCAATATTACTATGAGTATTACTGTCTGTAATCATTGAAGAAGAATGAGTTGATGGGTGAGTATAAGCACTTGGAATAGTTGGTAAGTTATCTAAATCGTTATAATCATTACTAAAAGCTGTTTCTCCTAAATCAGAAGTGTTTACTTTATTAGATATATCTTGATGGGTTGTAAGATATGTGTTTGTGTCAATTGTTCCGTCATTCTTAATTAGCCCATTAGTATTTGATTTTTGAATATAATTTGTTAAAGATTGGTGACTTGTTAGAAAATTACTGTCATTGGTTAAGTCAGAAGTTTTAGTAGGAATTTCTGGAAAATTTGTAATATCTGATGTTGTATGGTTGTGACCTGTTTTTGAAGTGGTGTCAACAAAAACTTCAATTGCTGCATCTTTAACAGAAAATTTTTGTACCCCTGCTGTTGAACAAGTTATTGTCCAAGTAGCAACTCCATTGTTATTGGTTGTTGCAGTATTACCAACAGCAACATCATTTTGATATAACTGTACTGATTTATTTATTACCACATTTCCATATACATTTTTAACAGTACAAGTAATTGTGATAGAAACATTTAAATTAGGAGTATAATTGGAAGATGTTAAATTATAAACATAGTAATTATCTCCAAGAATATCACTTGATTTTATTTTTTTAGTAGTCATTGTTTTATTCTCCTAATCATTATTAATAATTCTTTTTACTCTAAAGTCTTTAATGCTAAAGTTTCCATTGTTTGTACTCCAGCTTTGTGCATATAGCCATATTGGTGTATGTAACCAGTTAAGTGTTGCAGAGCCATAACTTGTGCCATTAATATAAAAACTAACAGTATCATTAATTACTTTAAATTCTATTAAATCATCAGTATTTAATTTAGTCACTCCTGTTATTACTTTTGTAACTGTTGTAACTTCTGATGTACTGTAATCGAATTTAAAACCACCACTACTATCATTTTCGATACCTATAACTGCTTTTTCGTGATGATCATTGTAAGTTGCAGAATGCAAACCAACACGAACTCCTACCCCTATTGTTCCATTATTAATCTTAAAAGAAACAGTATAATCATCATTAGGTAAGTGAAAGATAGTATTTTGACTGTGTACTCCACCTTTGCTTCCATTTCCTTGTGTAAAGACCGTGTCTGTGTTTGATGAAAATGTATTCACCCTACCACTAAATGCTATCCAATTTCCTACACCCATAAAGTCTTTTTTCACCCAATCGGAAATAAGATAATTTCTTGTACAAACTGTCAAATTATCATGAGATTGTGCTCTGATATAATATTCCCCAGTCCCCTCTGCTTCATAAGTATATGAAGAAAATCCATTAGAATCGTTAATAACAGTATCAACAATGCTAAAATTTTCATTATATTTTTTCACTTGTATTCCACTAACATAAGGTGTTAGTGTTAAGTTATTAATAGTTCCTAAACTGTATTTATTACCATTATACCATACTAAATATAAAGTATTATCAATTATTGATAAACTTTCTATATCATCATGATCACCTATGTAATACCCATCTGCCGCATTATATTGGATAAGATATTGTCCTATTTGTATAATATTTTGAGCAGCATAACCACTTCTGTTTAATTCAACATCAAGATCATAACCCGTAAAGTCATATTCCACACTCTGTTGAAGAGTACTAGTTTCATATCCATCTGAATTTATTATAAGGAAATCTACTTGACTTCCTTTGGAAGCTGTAACATAATCTTGTTCAAAACTTTGAACAGTCATAGTAAGTGATTCATTGTTTGAATAGGAAACTTCCATACTATCTTCTCCACTACTATGTGTAAAAGTAATATTTCTAAAAACTTTTATAATGGATTCAAATATTGTTATTGTTCCACTAATTATTGCTCCAGCAAATGGAACACTTTCTTCAAATTTTGCTTTAATGGTATAAGTATCTTTTTCGCTAATATTAAGAACATAAGAAGAAAGACCATTGTTGTTTGTTGTTATGGTATCATCTAATGTATCATCAATATAAAAATCAATATCTGCTCCAGCTAAAGGAGCGTTAATAGAAACATTATCATCATTGGTAAAATTAGATTTTAGCATAACATCAAAAGGAACATCTACATTAGGAGGATATGTGCCGCTAAAATCGGCAGTTAATGTAGTAGGAATGGTTGTTTCTATGTCATCTATCTTATTAATTAGAGTTGTCATGCCCTGACTTGTACTTGCATTATTAATTCCTTTATTAGTTAATTTTGTTACAAGCAAACTTTTGATAGAATTATAAGTTGATATTAAACTCATGATAACATATCCTCTTCTATATCTCCAATTAATGCATCTATTTCCGCTTTAGTATAATAATTACTTAAACTTTGATGACTTGTTAGATATGTGTTAGTATCTACAGTACCATCATTTTTCATTAATCCTACTGTGTTTGATTTATCTATTTTATTATCTAATGCAGTTTTAATTATTTTTGATTCAACTGGATTTGATGAATTTGCTATCCAACTACTATCAATAGTAATTGAAGTATTAGTACCAGAACCACTATTATTTGATCCTGATGAAAGATTATATATTAAAACTATCTCTTCATTTACACTATCCCAATAATAATCTGTAACATCAAGATAAGTTTCTCCACCACTTCCTCCGGTAATTCCTAAAGCTGTTATGTCACTTGCTGTGACTGCAGTAGCATTGGTTACATGACCATTTGTGTTTGTTGCTATTTTATATAATCCTAATGAATAAGCTGGTAAATTATTTGGGTGTGGATCTAAAGTGTTTAATTTAGTTTTATCAGTTGAAGTCATTAATCCATTATGTTCTGTGCTAACTACATCTGATGAATTTGTACTTTGTTTTCTTATGTAATAATTGTCTAAACAAACACTTTGATTTTCTGTCATTTTTAATCACCTTATTTAGGATTTGGTATTGAACCTCCACATCCTTTAAAATTAGAATTTTCATATGAACAACCATTATATTCTTCATCACCTGCAAATACAACACATTTTATATTAGTTGGACTTAAAAATGTGCCTCCACCAACACCACTATTTTTAGTAAAAGTGGTAAGTGTATTATTATCACAAGCTTGATATGTAATTAATTTTCCTTCTAAATCATTTCCATTTATATCTTGTAACCAAAGTTCCATTTTATTCTCTATAAATTGTGTATCTATTTTTTCATTTACGGTGGTTTCAACTAATTTATCTGATGGATATCCTTTATTGATATATGCAGACTTTGTGTCACTTGGTATATAAAATATAAGATTAGAGGGAGTATCTGTTATCCAATATTGATTATAAGTTCTGATTTCATCATTAGTACTCCAGTTTAGGATAATTGAAGTCAAATTAGAACACCTCACGAAACAATATTCCCCCAGACTTGTAACACTACTAGGAATATTAATTGAAGTTAAACCAGTACAACCATAGAAACAATCATTTCCTATGCTTGTAACACTATTAGGAATATTAATTGAAGTTAAACCAGCACAATAATAGAAACAATTATTTCCTAGACTTGTAACATTACTAGGAATACTAATTGAAGTTAAACCAGCACAATTATAGAAACAATTATTTTCAAGACTTGTAACACTATTAGGAATCTCTATTGAAGTTAAACTTCTACAATTATAGAAACAACCCGTTTTAAGACTTGTAATATTCCCATAGATTTTAACAGTATAATCATCACTACTACTGTAAGTATGAGTTAATTTACCTCCAATATATTCAACAATACCCGAGTCATCACCCCAATCCACAAATACTCTACCAGTATAAACGAAAGGAGTAGATGAATTTATGCTAAATTTATTTCCAGTTATTTTTAATTCCATAATATTATCATAATCTATCTCTGATTCTTTTTGCCAAATAACAATGTTATTTGCTTCAATGCTCTGAACTTCTTTATTGTTAATCTGTATAGCTTTTACTTTTTTATTTTCAGTTGTCCAATTTACAGATTCTTGTGTCATTTTATTACCTAAGATCCATTTGTTTGCTTAAACAATGTTAGTGTTTCACTTGTTCCATCTGTATAATTAATAGTAAAAGATACTGTAGTCATTCCATCTAATTTATTTTTGTCTGTGGTACTCATTAATCCATTTGCTGAACTTGTAGCTACAGTATTATTTGCTTTATTTTCTAAAGCACTATATATTACTTGATTCTGTACTGGATTTTCACTAATACTACTTAATGCAGAATCAACAGTAATATTACTTCCACCAGTAATAGTTATATTACCTGTACCAACAATAGATTCATTATTAATAGTTTTTAAAGATTGATGTTCAGTTAAATAATTTCCTTTCGGTTGAGCATAATTCCTTATTGCTTGTATGGTAGGATATTGAGTATTTTCATTTGGCCCTATTACATCAGTAGGTATGGAATTTTTTTTAGAGTTCGCATCTTCTTTACCATCTAAAGCATTTTTTATAACTTGATTTTCCACAGGATTAGAACTTGTACCATCCAAAGCAGAGTCAACAGTTATATTACTTCCACTACCTCCAGTAATTGTTATATTACCTGTTCCTACAATAGATTCATTATTAATTGTTTTTAAATTTTGAATTTTACCTGCATCAATAGAAGCAGAAGATGTTATTCTGTTACCAACACCTAATATTAATATGTCACCATTATTACCATTACTGATTACTCCATTTTCATCAATATCTCCATGTGAATGATTAAAATCAGTTATATCGACTTTTACATGAGTATGACTTGATGGTGCAAATGTTGCTGGTACATTATCAATACTAGTCCAATCTATTCTTGCATTAACACTATTAAGTTTGATTTTGTCTTCTTTACTCATCAATCCATCATTAGTAGTTGTAGCATTGATTAAGTCTTCTCGTCTAACAAAATATTCTGCTAAATTAATTTTACCATAATCTTCTTCTGTCAAAATAAATCACCCTTAACTAGTATTAAAAGTTAAACTTAATTCTCCTGTACTTGAATCATATGATAAACCAATAATATCATCTAAATCAGATAATTCAAGTTTTTTACCTAATTCTGTATTAATAGCGGCATTAATAACATCTTGTTTTGCATTAGCTGCTGTTCCAAGATTTGAATGAGGATCTGGATCAAAAATTTTTTGTGCCCCAATAGAATCACTAGCAATTAATATTCCATTAGTACCAGTAGTAACTACTTTACCAAATGCTGAACCTATTTTACCATCATTTGTAATATTTCCATGTGCATGTGTTGCTGCGGCTCTTGATGTATCTACTGGGTGAACATGGTCTGCTTTAGCATAAGTAGATGCAGAACCCGCTGATTGTGTACCGTCCATTTGAATATTACTTGCAGCAGTATTTGCTTGTGGGATAACACCACTTTTAATACTAAATACACCATTAGATAATGTTAATGTTGATTCATCAGCACTATATTGATTAAATAAATCATTAACATTTAAATATAAATGTTCATCAGTTCCGGAATTGTCACGTGTGTTAATAACAAAATCTAAATATTTATCTCCCACAGCAAATCCTTGTTCAGGGGTATTAGCGGTTGTTACTGTACCTATAGATGCACTTTTAACTAAAAAGTCTTTTGGGATATTGATTTTGGATCCTACTTGGACACCATCTTGTTTAACTACATATGTTGCTACAGCATTAGTTTCTGGTGTTTGTTGTTGTTCGACAGTTACAACTCCACCTAAACCTTCTAATGATTGATGTTCTGTTAAGAAACCACTATCATTTATTAATTGACTTGTAGTGGTTGGTATGGTTGGTGTTCCACTTAATTTTGAATATGGTATAGTTCCAGATTCATAAATTGTACCATTTACATCTACTAAAATACCACTTATTGTGGCATTTTGTGGTATTTGTGTTGTAATTTGCCCAACACTATTAATATTTCCGTGATTATGACTTGCATTTGCTTTTCCATTGAGTAAATTATCTACTTCGGTTTCATCATAAAAATAATTTTTTAAATTTATTTTAGTTGCCATTTACATCCTCCTTGTTCAGAAATAAAGAATGCCATCTTCAAAAACAAATTTATCTCTTTTAATATATTCTTCTTTTTCAATTTGTTCTTGAATTTCATTTTCAACAATATTTCTTAATTCATCACTTACTATTTCTTCAATTACAGATTGATCAATTGAAATATAGATTGTATCGATAAGTTTATCATCACTATAACATAATATTTGATTATTTTCAAAAACAATAGTATCAATTTTTTTATCTATTTCTTTAAAAATATCACTAACTATATGACATTTCTTTGGTGGTGTTGGAAAATTATTTTTTAACACTATAGAAATAGTATTTGTTCTTATATCATTTTTAGTTTTTATATACATGTTAAAGTAGCTACCGAGTAAAAAGTGAGGAGGAACAACACATGAGAGTTTTTCTTGATATGGACCTAAATGAACATCTTCTGTATATCCTTTTGCATTTTTAAAAGTTACAATTAAATATTCATCTTGCCATATTGACTCATCAATATCGAAAATACATTTGTAATATTTTTCATTTTTATCTATTTTGATTGGGGTTTGTGTTTTTCGTCTTATATCTTCTTCAACAATAAAATCTAAAATCATATTGATCACTATTATTTTTATTTTTTTCTATCTAAAATTTATAAATCTTTAAAATTATATAAAAAAATTAAGAAGATGGTATTACTTGAATATTTCTAATTCGAGATGGTCCATAATTCATAGTTTCTGAATTTGTAGGAGAATAATTGTGTCTTGCTCCAAAAGTTAATCTTCTTACTGTTGGTAACCAAGTTACCTCAACAGTAGTATCCCTATTTAATGTAGTAGATTGTAGTCTTACATGAGTAGGATCTATTTTTGTAACTTTTACATCGAACCAATCAATAGTTCCACCACTATATACATTGCCAGTAAAATATTTTTCTCCATTTGGCCAAGTTCCTTCCCAAGTAGTTAAAGCTACAGAAGAATCACCCCCACCTCCATTATATTCTCCTAATTTTGCAAGAAAACAAATTCCTGTATATCTAATATTATCATGTCTAAATTCAAAACTTAATTCCCATTTATCTATATTTTTAAAACCATTTTTAAATACAAAACCTTTACCCACACATTCACCATTTGCTTCGCTATATGACCAAACATAATCTGCACCAGTTTCACCATTTAACTCTGGTTTCCATAACCATGATGTTGCTGTAACATTGATAGTTGCTGGATTATATTCACCACCACCAGCAAATCTTGCTTTAACATCACCTTGAATTGCACCATGATGTGTTATAATAGTATCAATAACACCATTACTATCAGTTGTTACAATTGTATCTACATCATAAGGTCTACCTCCTAAAAGTTCTTCAGATGCTTGTGTGTGAAAATAAATTCTAACATCTTTATTTGGTAATGGATTGCCAGTTTCAGTTTCTTTTAAAGTTAAATCTATACTAGTTTGATAAGTAGGATATGAAAGTGCCATCTAAAGTCACCTCTTTTCTTATTTTTACTTCAAATTCTTTTGTAAATGTTTCTTCATTATCTTGTCCTTGATGAATAACAATTGTAACTTGATTTTGATTGATATTATCAATTGTAAATGTTGTAGATACAAAAGAATTTTGTACACTACCCCATTCATCATCTTCCCCAATAGTCATTTTTACAAATTCACCATTATATATATCATTATCTAATGGTTGACCAGTTAAAATATCACAAAAAGTTACTATAACTGTTATTGTATCACCTACATAAATAGGTGTTGGTTGAATATTGATAATAATAGGTTCATGATATAAATTAATTCCTTTAATATTTTTAGTATCATGTGCAGGATCATTAGTAGTATATATTGTTAATTCTAATTCTTCTTTTTGATTAGGATATTCAATAGTATATTCTTCTCCCAAAACTAAAGTTTGTAATGTGTCAAAATTAATCTTATATTTGTGATTTGCATCAAAAACATAATAATAAAATAATTTAGTTATTGGATCATTATTGTCATCTACTCCAACATTTTCTGTTCTTTCTTCAATTTCATTTTGCATTAATCGTTCTGTAACAACAATCGTATGTGCAGGAGTAATAATTTCATTATTTTCAATAACATCTTCATGATATTGATAATAAAGTTTTAAAGACTGTGAGAAATCTATAACACCATCATAAATAAAAAATTGAATAGCATCAGGCATATTATATTCATTATAATCAATAAAATCAGAATTAAAATATGGTATTGTACCTACATATTGAACATCACCATTCATATCAGTAACTAATGGTTGTTCTAAAAATGATTCATCATTTTCTACTTGTAAATATACTGATGTACCGATAATAGGTTGTGCTTTATAATTTTCTAAATGAGCATTAATAATCCATTCATCACTATTATATCCTTCATTTTCACTTTGATAATAAATACTTGTCGAAGTATTATTTATAATATCAGATGTCATAACAAATGGATTTTCAGATACTGTAATGGTAAAATTAGTTGTTAGTGGTTTATATTGTTCATAACCATTAAAAGTAAATGTACAAGTTACTTCTTGAGGTAATTGAGTTGTTATTTGTGGTGTAATAAAAATTCCTGTATCACTTTCTCCATTTGGATATGTTAAAGTATATTCTCCCCATCGATAAGTAACTCTTACTGCATCATATGTTTTTCCTTGAACTATTTTTTTAGGTAATTGTACTATAAATAAATCATCTTGGTTTAAGCGTGGATAGTTATATGGAGTACTATATACATGTATTTTTTTGTGGTCTGTTGCATCACGTACAAAATCCACATTAAGAAAACTAACTGAACATTGTATATTATAAAATTGTTCATCTGGTATAGGATATTCAGCTTCTAAATAAAAATCATAAATCCAATATTCTTGGCTATCTTGTATTTGATATGATTGATCATTAACATTCCAATTCATTTTTTGAGCATCAATAATTTGAATGTTAACATTATTATTTTCACATGTACATTCTAATTGATTTAATGGAATATCAAGTTCTTGTTTATTTTTTGCACCAATAATAGAATAATCTAAAATATTTTTTTTATCTGTATACATTATTATTTTATTATTTTCATCGGTTTTAAAAATCACATTAACATTTTCATAAAGTGTAACTTCATCTAATAATAATATTAATGCTTTTAATGTTGTTGCTTGATTAATCTTATATTGTGATACATTCATTTCTCGCAAAAACCATCTTAAAAAACTCATATAATAATAAATTTTGTCTAACATTAAGTAATCTTTTTCATGAATAGTATTACTTAAATTACTATTATGAATTTGATATCCATCATAGTCTGTAATATCTAAATGTTCACCATAATAATTTATATGTACTAAACATTTAATTAATTGAGTAAAAGATAATTTATTTGCTTCCCAATTTGCTTGTGTAATATCATTATTGACATCAGCAATACATGCATTCCAATCTACATTACAATCATTTAATTTTTGTTTGAGTAATCCTTTTAATTCAATTAATTTAAAATATATTAAACTATATTTTGTTTTAATGTCAGTACTTAATGGTATCATTTTATTCTCCATTATTTGGTTCTTCTTCAGATGATTCAATTTGTACAAAGTAAATTGTACCTTCAATATCTACATATTTTATATCTTCAACTTTTACATAACCTCTCATTTTATCTTCAATAATTCCTTCTAACATTTCATTAGTTACTTCTTGTCCACCAATACTATATGTATCACTTGGTACATCGAGTAATTCATAAATTTTTTCTAAATAAGTATTTTGTATATCTACAATATCATCTATTTCATTACGATTATAAGTTTGTGATTTTGTATAATATTCAGATAAATCTAAACCTTCCATCATAAAAAATTCTTCTTTGATATCATCATAAATATATGCTTGTTCAAAATTTTGTCTACTTGTTTTTGCAAAATAAATAGTATCAGATGTAAAAGAAATTTCATCAATTTCTTGATTTTCTAATTGCTCTTTTTCAATACTTAATTGAGTATTTAATTCACTTATTGTTTTATTAGTATGTACAATTTTTAATGATACATTACCAGGATCTCCTTTTTCTCCTTTAACATGAAAAGTAAAAGTTGCACTATTAAAGTTTTCATCATCTGGATCATATATATCATTTCCTATTTTAATTGGAACAGTTGGTGCAAAAATTAAATCTCCTGTTACAGGATTATAACTTGGAATAAAAATTGGCATATCAATTGATTTTGTAACTGTTTCATCAATTGGATCATCTTCATTTTCTATATTTGTTTCTTCCCATTCAAAAACAAGTTTACCCTGATTTCTATCTATATACATATTTGGTTTATAATAATTACCTTGTTTACCTTTAACTCTACCTAAATTTTTTGTGTATGACATTTTAATCCTCTTATATTATTTCATATGATTGTATATCACTTTCACTATCTTTATATTCAAAAATACCATAATAATGTACTTTTATACTATATGTTCCTAATGCAGATACATCAAATCTAAAATATGCTTTACCTTCTAAATCTAATTCAGAAACATATTTATATATTTCTTTATTATTTTTTGTAATTATAAAAGCCACCATACCTTCTTTAACAGGTTTTTTTGTAGTAAAATTTTTAACCGCAGCAACACAATCAAGTCCATTTTTTGTTATATAATTTCTTTCTATAGTAGCAGGTATTTCTTCTAATATAGTAACTGTATTTTCTGGAAATGAATATTCTGTTGGTGCAACTGGAACTTTATTATTTGATGTTTGTTCAATAAGACTGTATGTGTCTATAGCAAATTCAAAGTGTCCACTACTATCTACCATAGTATCTTGTTGATAATTGTTTTCATCTAATTTTAAAGTTAATTTACCATACTGAACACTATTTGATTCTGCATTTTCAACCACCTCCCCTAAAATGTACCATTTAGAATCATTTTCAAAAGTATCATATATAATAATATCTGTATTAATTTTTGTTGCAATAATATATTGAGTAAAATTCTCAACTATATATGTGTCATTGTTAATATATACATCAAGAGGATACATATGTGCATAATAATGTGTATTAGTTTCTTCTTCTTCAGCAAAAGATAATTCTTCTGTATTAATAGTAATAATATGTTCATTTTCTGATATTGGTTGTATATTGCCATCTTCATCCCAATAGTATTCACCAATATTATTTTCTTCATCATATGTTTCATTATCTTGAATAAATTCTTTTGAACATTTACTAGGATCAATATCAGGTATAGTTAAATTTAATGTTGCAATACCTTGATTGTTTGTTTGAGTTGTATATTCATTACCATTAAAAGAATAATATAATAAAATATTATTAATATTTTTACCACTTAATGAATCAGTTAAATGAATATTGGTTGATATTGTTTCATTTGGATATCCAGTAAGATTATTTTGTTGAAATTGACATTTAACATATCTTTTTGCAATAGTAAAATAAATATTAATATTGGTTGGTGAATAATATTTATTACCTTCATATTCTGCTGTAAGTATATATTCTCCAATATTTAAATTGTTGATAAATTGTTTTTCAATTTTGCCATCTCTAAATGCAATTTTGTCTTGAATATGAATATAATTAGTTTTAGCATTTCTAATTGTAATTTTAACTGTTCCATGTGGAACATAATTTCCATATGGATTATTATTAAGTTCATTAACATATGGGGGAATTTCTTCACTAATTTCAGCATTTTCATTAATTTCATTTTCTTCTGTATTATTTTCATTAATTTCATTTTCTTCTGTATTATTATAAAATGCTAATAAAAATAATTTTACATCAATAGGATTATATAAAACATTATCTAATGATTTTTCTTGAATGAAACATGTAGACTGTTTAATAATTTCTTGAATATCAATTGGAATTGATTCATTATCTATTGTAACAGTTATTGGTTGCTCTGCATTTTTTGTTCTAATTTCTTGTATTGACATTTCATTCTCCATTAATTATAAATTGCTCTTTTCCTATTGTTAATGTATATGGTAATTCAGATATTGGTATTTCAAATATTTCATTTAATTTTATATCATCATATAAAGGTATTTTTTTATTGATGCCATTGAATGATGTAATTTCTATTTCTAAATTATTTTTATATTTATTAATACGTGGAGTGATTTTTGTGATAACATTACCTTGTTGTGGTTCTGTGTATTCTATATCATAATCACTAATTAACCAACTATCAATTTTTACTGAACCTAACATTTTTTCTTGTATGTTATTGTAATCATTATATCCAAAGTAATTTAAATTACATTGGATGTCTGTATTTTGTAAGCGATTTGATATAATGATATTACATTTTCCATCAAAGTAGTTATTTTCAATTATTGCTTGACCATCAAATGTGTATATTTCACTTTGTCCATTGTTGTCATAGAATATATTATTAGAAATATACATTTTTCCATTAACTGCTATAGATGAACCATCTTTATTATTACATCCATTGTTGGTGAACTCATTATTTTGAATTGTGATGTCATTTCCTTTATTTGAATAAATAGCTCCACCATATATTGAAGCCTTATTGCCATTAAAAGTACAGTTTTTTATGGTGGTACTTTTGTTTTTATTATTAATATAAATAGCTCCACCATATTGAACATTATTTTCATTATCACAACTGCCATTATTATCAAAAATACAATTATTAATATGTAATTCATTAGTAGTTGTAATAGCTGTAGTAATACAATTTTTAAATGTAAGATCTTTAATAGTTAAGACACCTTGATTAATAATATTATTAGATACAGTATGATTATTACCTAAAATAGTTATTTGTTTATTATTAGTACACTCTGTTGTTGTTGTAATATCTTTTTCAATAATAATTTTACCATGATCTCCTATTAAATGTAAAGCATCTTCTAAAGTATTATATACTACACTATCTTCTTTTGGTTCATTTGCTACATAAATTTCATTATAATTTTGATTATATAATATAAATTCTTCTTCTTTATATTCAAAATTATCATTATTTAATTGTATTGTCAATGTAAAGTATTCTACATCATTAAATGATGTTGGTACAATAAAGTTAGATAAGTTAATATTACTGCTACTATTAGTTCCATCTGACAATACAAAATTAATAGTTGGTATTTCACTATTAGTAGATGTCATTGTCAATTCTAATCTATATTGTTTACCACGAGTTACATATTCTGGTTTGGATAAATTCCACTCTATAACATTTTTCATAGGTTCAATATACAATGTATTATTAGTTGAATTAAAATTATTATTATTTGGTGTAAATTGAATATTAATGCTTTGTTCTTCTTCATTAGTAATAGTATATGCTAAATTAGGATAGTTTTCACAAACAATTTCACCTGAAACTTCATTATTATAATGATCAACAAAAATAGGTTCTAATATTATATTTTGATTAATATATCCTTTAATTATATTATTTTGAAGTATTGGATTTGTCGGAACAATATCTAATGTAACAATTTGTTCTTGACTATTATAAACAGTTGTTTCAAGTGTATTAATTTTAAGATTGTATTGACCAACAGAATATTGACTATCTAATTTTTGTTCAAATGTAACAAATCCATTTTCTGCTTTTGTAGAACCTAATAAAATATATTCATTATCTTTTTCAATACTGAAAAATACTTTTTCATTAAAGTTTGTATCTTCTATATCATATTCTATTTCTAACGAAGATTGATATTCAATTGATTGATTACTAATAGACAAAGTTATATCTGACTTTTCTATAGTAAATTCTTCTTCAATACTTTTTGTATTATATTGATCATTTTCAATAAATTGAGCTTTTATAACATAATTTGATTCATCTAAATATGGCAAAGTATAATCAAAACTAACTTCTGATTTATTATTATTATTTAATATCTTAATAAAACGTGGATTCTCATTAAAATCTTTTGGATATAAATAATATTCAATAGTAGCATTAGTATTAGTAGGTAAATTTGTAGTTTTAATATTAATAGTATCTTGTAATGATACTATACTTGGTATATTTAATATCATAGTCGGATCTTGTTTGTCAATAACAAAATCAATATTAACTTCTTTATTTTCAAATATTAGTGAATCATAATACTTCATGGTTAAAATATGTGTTCCTGCACTAATATTAAGAATATTTAATTTAACATATTTTTTATTATTTTGTATAATAGCATATGTATTAATTAACTCACCATCAATAATAAAATCAATCATACCATCTGTAACTTTAAAATCAGCATCAAATGATATTATAGTTTCTAACTGTGTGTTTGGTAATGTAGGTAAATCATTAATAATTATATTATTAATTGGAATATTATTAACTGTGAAAATAAAATCTTCTCTACTTTGTTCATAATATTCATTTTCATCATATAAAATAATTAAATCATATTCTTTTATATTATCAAAAGATGTATAGAAAGTAGCTCTTCCATTAATTACATTTGTAGTATCAATCTTAACATTATCAACATATAATGATGCTTGTCCAAAGTTAATTGCTTTATTATTTTGATCAGTAATATATGCAATTAAATTAAACTCTTCTTTTGGATAATATTGTTTTGGTGTAATATTAATTTGTGGTCTTTCTTTTGTAGCAATATAATTAACATCTAATTCACTATCTTTGTAATTACCAACTTGACTATGGTATTTAAAATTAATAATATGTGTATGTTCATCTGATAATAAAGGAATATTTAAATCCATAGTATTATCAATATCAGATACTATTTTTTGTCCAATTTCTTGATCATCATAATATGCATATAAAATACCTTCTAAAACATCACCATATTTTGATTCTATTTTGTAATCAATAGTTTTAACTTGGTTAGAAACACCATTAAATGTTCCAATTAAAATTTGTGTTTCAATTGGTTTAACTGTTAATGTAACTGTTTGTTTTGTTGTTTGATATCTATTAGTATCATCTTCATATGTTATTTCTAAATTATAATCCATTGGTTTAGTGTTTGGAGGTAATTCTTCATTATAAATTACATATCCATCTGCTGTTAGTGTTATATCTTCTTCTAATATTGTGTGACCAAGTAAATGTAAATGTACTTTTCCTCTTCTAACTGGTTTACCAGATTGATCTGTAATTGGGAAATTAAATTTCAATGGTTTGCCTAATTCAACTTCTAATTGTTCTAACAATATATTAGATTTAATTATAACTTCATCTGTACCAATTTCAATTTTTTCTTCTATAATTTTATCCTGATATTGTTCATTGCCAATATAATGTATTGTTAAATAATGTGTACCACGTGTAGTACAATAGAAATCATATAAAGTTGCTACACCATTTTCTATTTGTATATTGGTATATTCAGTTTCTGTAATAGAATATTTATTATCATCATCTAAATAAATAGGTTCATTATCAAAGAACAATTTTATAGTACCATCTGAAACATTTTTCTTTTCATAGTCTGTTATATAAATTTCTAAATCATTTTTAACAATATTATCTATATCAGATAATGGTAATGTATAATAATCATATTTTATACTAACTTCTTTTTTATTAACATAAAATATATAATTATATTTGAAATCTTCATAATTATCTTGATAATCATCTGTAGCAATAGTTAAAATATGTTGTCCAATATTTAAAGGTTCATATGATAGTGTTGTATTAATTTCTCCATTAATAATACTTTCTTCTTTAATCAAAATGTTATCAATATAAATATTAATATTTTGTTTGTTTATCTGATTATTAAAATTATCTACAAAAGATGCTACTAATAAAGTTTTATATATGTGATCATATGGATCTAGATTAATTTCTGTGATAATCATTTCAGGTTTTTGTACAATAAATTTTTGTGATGTGCTACATATAATATCATTATTAGTATAAGTACATATTAATTCATGCTCCCCAAGTGGTAATGAAGATAATAATTTTAATTCTGCTTTACCATTTTCAATAGGAATATTATGTTTTTCATCATTTAAATTAAAAGTAATAGTTCCATCTTCAATAGGGTTACCATATATATCATTTGCATAGCATGTTAACACTAAACTTCTATTAATATAATTTGTATTAGATGGTAATTCTAAAACAATATGATTAATATTGGAAACATCATTAGTGTTTAAAAAACTAATAGCTTTATTATAATATGTATAATCTTTTATTGGCATAAAAGAACCATATGGTGTATTAAATAATGCAATTCTTAATGGTATTTCTTTATCTAATGTTTCAATAATATCATTAGATATATATTTAACATGTTTTAACTGTCCAATAATTATTGCAACAGAACCAGTATAAATAATATCTTTGGATTGATCTGTAGTCATATATAAGTAATTTGTTATATGTTCTCCATCATTAATTTTATCTAAATCATTAGTACCATACCAATTATAATTTAATGTATAATTTTTACTATAATCTTTTAAAGTTAAATTATTATCTACAATAGCAGAATATTCTATAAAAGTATTCTCCTTATTATCAATAAGATACTCAACATCATTGTTATAAAAAGTACAATTTGTAATATTAAGTGTTGAAATATTTTCAATAATTGGTGCATTATTATTAACAAAAGTTAATCCATCCAAATCTAAAGTAACATTTTCTGATTCAGTTGTAAATATAGGAGTGTCATAATTTTCAAAAATAACATCATAATTATATTTTTTAATAGTTTGTGTACCTGTAACATTAACGACATCAGTATAATACCCTTCTTTTAAATAAATAACATCTTTATTTAACATTATAGCTTGTTGGATAGAATTAACAGGAGCATCAAAAGTTCCCAAATTGTTATTACTACCATTTTGTGATACATAACAAACATTTTGATCATCAATTAAAGTAATATCTTTTTCATTACTTGATGAAAAATAATAATCATCAGATTCATATGTCGCTTTTAAATGTACTACAGTTTTATCTGTATACTGACTTGATATATAAATTGGTAATATTGCTTCTCCATTTTGCACCCTTGCTCTACCAATCTGTTCTCCATTTAATTCAAAAGATACAAAACCTTGATTAATATTATTACTCTGTTTAATAATATGATTATTATTGTCAAATTTATAAAATATGTCAGCACAACTTTGTACTTTAGCTTTAAAAGGTATTTGATATCCAATAGGAATTTCTGTAGCAGGATCAAGAATAACTTCAGTTTTGTGGTCATAATCATAAATCATTAATCCTACTGTTTCATTGTCTACAGAACAATATATTTCTTCTTCTTGAGTTCCATCAATATATGTTGTATATGCATTGCCATCTACAAAGAACCCATTTTCAATAGAGAAATATCCTGTTTCTGATGTAAATAAAAATTGTGGTGCTGGTAAATCATATACTCTATTATTTTGACCGATTAAATAAGCTCTAACAGTTATATCTTCACCTATAATTGCTGGATCATTATCTGTAGTAATTTTTAAAATAATATGATTAGTTACATCATATTGTGGTTTGTCATTACTACCCCACCAATTATTATTTAAATCATTTATTCCCGTACCTAGTATTTTACAATATACTAAACTATTATTGATAGTTAATTCTTTTTTATTTTTTATAGACACATTTTTATTTAGAATAGATTTAGTAATTGTTAGATTACCTTCATTATTAATAATAAAATCATAATTATTATTGATATCTTGTGTATCGAAAATAACATTATCAATATGTACATTAATATCTTGTGGAATATTAATGCTTAAATTAGATGTTATATTAGATGCTAATGTAGAATTATAAGAATAGAAAAATCCATCTTCTAATAAAAATATAGGAATCATTTCATCATTTTTATTGAAATATATATCTGAATTTAATATAATAAAATCATTTGCATTAATATTTTCAACTGTTAAATTATTAATTTTATAAATTAGATTATCAAAATTATCAAATTTGTAAATAGATAAATTATTATCAATTAATAAATCAATAATATCTTTGGTAATGGATACATCATTTCCACCAATAATAGTTAAATTTTTTGTAATATTAATATCATTATGAAGTTCAATATCTTCATCAATTATAATTGTACCATTATTTGTAACAAGTTGTTGTGCTTGTTCAAAATTTTGTGCATCATTAGGGATAATTACAATATCTTTAGGTTCACTAACAGTAATAGTAACAGTAGTGGAAAGTATATTATAATGTGTAGAGTCACTATATTCAACTTTATATTTATATGATCCAACAGTATTTGGTGCTTGGAATTTTAATAATGCATTATTATTTTTTACAATACTTGTAGCAAGAATTGGATTTTCTATACCAGCAGATATAGTAATTTTTCCTTCATTAACAAAATCTTGATAATTAGATTTAATAGTAACAGGAAGAATAATTTGTTCATTTTTAGCAACATTAATATTTGATACTATAATTTCTTCTAAATTCACTAATTCTGGTGTTATAGTAGGAGATGTGTATGAAGTACCCTGAATATGTTCATTACCAGAATATTCAATGAAGATTTTATAATCATTTATATTAATATCATTAGGAATATTAATATCAAAATATAGGACAACTAAATTTTTACCATTTTCTGTAGCATATTCAAATCCACTTAATGAAACATTTCCAATGATATTTTCTGTACCTAATAGTGTTGCTATACCTACTTTTTCATCATTAAGGTAAACATTAACAGTACCAGTAATATCTACTTTGTTTTCGTCATTAACAGAAAGAGTAACTTTTAATTTTGAAGTTCCTCCACTAAAGATTGTATCAAGTGTTCCTGTAATATTAGAAGTTATTGATTCTAATTTTAAATATGAAAATGTTTGAGTCATTTTTTTAGTTCTATTTATTGGAATATATTCTGCGGTTAATAAATGTTTAATATCGGTGTCAACATTTTGTAATGATGTAATTGGTAATTCAGCAATACCATCAACAGGAGTTGCTTGTCCAATATCTTGGTTGTCTATATAGAAATAAACTGTTCCATCATTCATATTAATATTATATTCATTATCATCAAGATTATATTCTGTAACATAACATTTTATTGTTTCATTATTCATACTATATTTTAAAGTATATGATAATAAATCTATATCAGTTTCTCCTTGTTCAAAATTAATAAAACAATTTAAAGTTTGTGTTTCATATTTATTTGCAGAGGTATATATTATTTCCATACCACATATACCTGTTAAATATTTTCTAATAGAATCTATTGATGTTCTAGCATATAAATATCCATCTGTGCCAATAAAAACTTGTTCAAAAGGAGCAGGTTCATTTCTATTACTTTGGGTAAATTCTAATTCTTTATTTTCATTAACATTAAAATCCATATAATTTAAATCTTTTAAATCTCCAGAATATATACGGTATAAATTATCTATTGAAACATCATCACCATCTACATAATTTGCTGCAACAATTTCACCATTATCCTTATAATCCCATACTAAATTGTTTGTATCTAATAATTCATTAGTTTGGAAATGGAATTTCAATAATTGATTAAATTCTTTTGCACTAAAGTCAACTGGATTATGAATAATTCTTACTCCACCATCTTTATCAACAGTACCTTTAATATTAGTAATGTTTTGATCTGGAATATTTATGGTAATAGTACCATCTTCAACAGGTTCTCCAGTAATCGCATCTTTAATGTTAAAATAAAATCCTAATGGTTCATATTGTGAAGCATAAAAGTAATTATATCCTTCAATAGTGACTGGGTGTTTTTTAACTATAATTTTACCATTTTTTTGAGAAGGTTGATATATTTCTAAATCATCAACATATGATACATTAAAATTAATTTCATATTCAGATTGATTGTTAGGTATAGTGTCAGGTATTTTATATGTTGTAGTTCCATAACCATTTATTACATCAACTATTTTAGGTTCTTCATTATCAATATTAAAAGTTAATTTACCAGAAGAAATATTTTTACTATTCATGTCAGTAACTTTTACTCTAATGGTAATTTCATCACTTGGTTTACCACTAGCATTAAACACAGTTAATGTAGTTTCCCCACCAACAATTTCAATTTCTTTAGTAACTGTTTTACCTACATATTGATTTGTTCCACTATATTGAACACCTAAAATATGAATACCAGGAAGATATTCTATATTAGGATCTATAATAGATGCAATACCTAATTCATCTAAATCTTTTTGTCCAATTTGTTCTTCATCAATAAAGAAAGTTGCTGTACCTTCAGTAATTGGATTATCTTCAAAAGTAAAAAGTGCTTTTATTGTATAATCATCTTGATATTTAACTTTGTCTAAAGTATCAAATATTTTAATATCAATATCATTTTGTGAAATTAAAAGTGTTGTATGTGCTCTTGATGATGCAAATTTAGTATTACCACTAAATCTTGCTTCTAATTGATGAATACCTGATAATAATTTTAATGCTGATGGCTGAACTGTTATTGATGCCATATTATTTCTAACTAATGTTTCACCAACTTTATAATCATTTATATAAAAATACATTTTACTAACATTATCATTAATATTAATGTTACTAATATTCCCAACTTTTGCCTTTAATGTTATTTCTTCATTATATTGTCCATAATGTGGTGAAATAATAACATCTGTTTGTATTAATCCTTCACCAAATACTGTAAGTGTATTTTTTGCTATTTTATCTTCGCATAATGTTAGTATTTCATATTGTCCATCAATAATAGGATATTCTGGTATAATATCAATTGTATCTATAATAGTTTCTCCAACATTTAAATCCACATTAATATAATTTTTACTTAATTTTAAATTAGTTGCACTTATTATATCTATATCAGTTTGTAAACTTTTAGTACCAGTATTAGTAACTATAACTTTTAATTGTGCAATAATTGGTTTATCATCTTTTTTAATTAATTCTGTTTTAAAATTAAATTGTGATTTTTTAGGTGAATGAGATATTTTTAATCTTATATTTTTAATTAATATTGTTGGTGTTGTTTTATCATCATCATTTTGAAATACATTGACAAAGTATAAACCATCCTGTTGGAGCATATTTCTAAAGTTACCTGTGTGCCATTCATTTTTTACTTCTTGTGTTTGAACTTGTTTTGTTGTTTGTTGTTTATTTTTTTCATTTAAATAATATGGTCCATATGCTGCTACACGAGTATATACTGATGTTTTATTATCATCTTCATCTATTTCTTGATCTTCATCAGCTTCAATTTTAACAACCATTGTTATATCTTTAGCTAAAAATGGTGAATGATTTTCTGTTTTACAAGCAATATTTAAAGTAATTTCTTCTGAATATGTTACTTCTTTTATGTTAGGTGTTTGTGCAGCATAATACTTTGTTTCTTCAGTAGTAGTACTAGTTGTTGTTTTTTGAACTTTTGTTTTTCTTTCATGATCAGTTATAAAAGTAGGAAGATATACATATATATATCTTTGATCTCCATCATTATGATATTCGGCTTCATATGTTTGATTATTATTATATGTTACATATACTTCTGTTATATCATCTACAATTTCATCATTTTCTTTGAGTTCAAATGGTATACTAATATATGAATTTTGTTGTCCACCAAAACTTTTGATTGTTGCTTTTTGTAAAACATTTTGATCAATATTATCATATAATTTTTTAACTTTATCTATACCATCTTTTAAAGTATATATAATTTCTTTTTCTTCTAATTCATATGAATCTGATTGTTGCATTGGTATTAATACTTCTCCAATTTCTGGAATAATAATACCAGTTTCTGTATTACTATATTTTGTTTTACTGTTATCAGTTGATTCAGCTTCAACTAATATTTCTATATCATCTATATTAATATTATCAGGTAAACTTTCTAAATTAAAATATGTAATTAATTTTTTTGAAATATATTTTTGTGTAGTTATATTAGTATTAAAATTATTTGCTAAAGTAACATATGCTTTATTATTATCATATTTTAAAAGATTATGTGTATCAAAATATTGTGCTCTTTTATAATCTGCTTCAGGACTATCTTGTGTTACATATGTAGGTATATACATATTATAATCAATATTTTCACGTTCTTCAGCATATACAGATTTAGTTTCAACAACAAAATCTTCAACAAATGGATTAATAGAGTGTAATCGAATAACAGAATTACCATCTGTATCTTTTAAATCAACATCATTAATTGCTAAATCATTCCAAGCATATTCATTAATTAAACGTTGATAATACCAATAATCTTGTTCAATATCAAAAGGATAATAAGGAGGGAAAGTAAATGGATAATCTTCTTCTACGATATTTTCTCTATATTTTCTACGTGGCAATCCAAAATACTTTCCCCATTCATCTATATTTTCATTAATATGATACATAGAATCTTTTTCTGCATCTTTATAACATGGGAATCCAACTTGATATGGGTGATCAAGTCCTTCAAAAAAGACTTCAACATAAAATTTTTTAGTATAAAAATGAGTTGTAATTCTATCATAAATTACTTCTGTTTTGGGATCATATGGTTTTTCATATACTTTTCTCCAACCAGTTGATATTGGATTATATGGGAAATCATAATAAGCATATAAATCAACTTGTTTAATTGGAATAAGTTCTAATCCATGCACTTCAATATGTTGTTCATTTACAAAAACAACATCATTAAAAGTAACATCAACATCTATATTAATATTATTACTATCTCCAAAATCAAAAAATAAACTAACTATTTCATTATGAAGTGGTTTAGGTACATCATATACTTTAATCTTATTATCTTTTGTATTAATTACTGCATTAAAATAGAAAGGATCATCATATAATTGTATTATTACTTTTTGATTTTCTTCACTATTAGCAATATAAAAATTTCTTTTTATTACTTCATTTTCTTCATCTATAATTATATCTTCAGAAAATTCATTATCATTAAAAATATTTTTATACAAAACAATATTATTTTCATTAGTTAAAGATATTGAACCAATAAAATCTATAGGTACAGTAATAGTATGACATATAATATCAGAATCAGTACTTGTTTGTATAGTAGGTACATATCTTTTTTTATCACGACTAGTTTTAAAATAAGATAATCCATCATTATTAATAATCACATTTGCTTTTTGCTTATTAATATAAACTTTTTGTGAACCTACATTAATATCAATAATATCATCTGCTTTTAAAATCTCTGAAATAATAATATAATCTTTATCATTTAATGCTATTTTAAAATTATTAATATTTTCTACTGTATTATTTGTTATTCGTATTGTACCATATGTCTTATATAATGGTGCTGGTAACTGAACTAATTCAGATAATCCATCTTCATCTTTGTTTTTATTAATAGAAAAAGATTCAGTATAAGTTTTATGTACAATAGATTCTTGCCAAATCATTGCAGGAGGTTTTAATGTAGTATTTAATAATGCAAAAATACTATCTGCTTTGATTCGAGTTATTTCTTTACCAATGGTTTCTAAAAGTGGATCATTTTCTGCCCACCATTTAGGAAAAAGTTTTAACCAATTGGTTTCTTGCATATTCTTGTGAAAACCTAAATTAATACTTAAATCAGTATATTTCATTTAAAACCTCATATAAAAATAATTATAACAATTTATCACTTCTAATCTATTTAAGAAACGAAGTAATTCTTTGATGATGTCCAAACCTGTTGAGTTGGTAATGATTTTGGGATTCTTATTTCTCCATCAAAAGTTCCATAAATACTATCTATTGTGATATTGCATAATAATGAACCTGTTTGGTTTCCTATTTTTGTTTCAATATATGTAACGTTATTAACTTCAGGATATTTTAAACAAGTTTGAATAATATAATATTCAAAATCTTTGATTTCTAATGGATCCATATTCCGACCAATCATTTTCCATATTTCACAACCATAATTCATTTGTCCTATAGAATTTGCTAATGATCGATATGGTGTTTTAACTTCTCCTACAATACATTGCCATAAGCATTCTTCATCTGAAATCATCCATAAATCTTTACAAGGTTCAAAATCTGTTTTTTCATAAAATGATAATTGATCCATTTCAGTACGAAAATCTAACATATCCGCACCAGGATTTATATTCTGACATCGTCTTTCATCAAAATCAGAATCTACTTCATCGATATTTTCAGATTCAATAGTTTGAATAATCTCACTATTACATATCATCTTCTTCTACCTCTTCATGGAACTCTGCTTCTTCATAAAGATATTCATTATCATTTTCACTTTCAATAAATTCTCCTTCATAATTAAGATCAGTTATAATTTTATTAGGATATACACGATAAGTATCTGGAATTTTAATAATATTTTGATTATTTACCACAACACCTTGATCAAATGTTAAATTAATATTTTCAATTTCATAATTAGACAATTCAGAATATAATGCAGATTTTAATCTACCTACATTTAAATCTGCACCCACAACACAATATGCTGCAAAAAATCTTTGTACACGTGTACTAACGTGATTGTAAATTTCTTGTTTTTCAATAGGTGTATAATCTTTTGTTCCAGTTGTAGTAATAGCTACATAAATATTAATATACACTCTTGTTGCGCGTATAAAATTTGGTTTAATCCCCATAAAATGTCTATATTTCATACTTTTTTGTATATCTTCAAATTCTGCATCTGATGTTGTGTCTATACAAATTTGAAATGTTCCTGGACCACCTTCGTATTCTTGTAATGTATATCTGTATGATGGAATACCATTTTGATATAAAATTTGTTGTATGTTATATAATGTTCCATCTCTGTCATATCTAAATCCTGTTGCACGATTCCTTAATGATTCAATAGATTCTTCATTATATCCACCAAAAGCAGGTTCTGGATTAATTACTCCAACTTTAGTATTATAACCATTAGTTTCAAATTTGTTTAACACTCCAGCATCAACATTATTTTTTGCCCCTGATGAAACTGAATATGCTATAACTGTTGTAGACTGAGATCCCTTCCATAAATATGCATCTTGTATTGTTCTAAAAGCTACTTTAGAATCTGATGTTGCTCCAACTTTAAAACCTGCTTTAATTTTTAATGTTGAATTATCATCACCTATTCGATAAAATTGTAATATTACTTTTGATTTACTCATTAATCTACGTGTAGCAAACATACTTGCCATATTTTCAATCATTACTTTATCTGTACTTGTCGACAAAGTAAATTGTTCCATATATGTTTTTATTAAACTTATTGTAACATTTTGTTCACTTGCTATTGCAGATAATAATAATCCTAATCTTGAACTATCAAGACGTCTATTAACAACACCTCTAGATATTACATTATTCCATAGTCGTGCTAATAAATCTTCTCCACTATTAATTACCAAATCAACCATTTAATTCATCTCTAATATGTTTTATTTTAAAATATTTTGCAGTAAAATCATCATAAAAATAATTATCATTTAAAAAAGATGAGATATAACTATCTCTTTGTGCCATTGCACAATTTACACAATAATTTTCATCACAATTTGTACAATGTAAAAATCTTTGTTCTTCTGTTCCTTCATAATTACTTTCAAGTGTTAAATATCCCCAATTATGACATTTAGGACAATAATTTGCATACTCTCTTAACTTACCAGTTGGAACATCATTTCTACAATAATCACATGCTAATCCAATAGCAGATATTTTCCAAGTATTATTATATTTTTTTAAATCATAAATGTTAATTTCACAATCTTCACTATGTGAATGTCCACATCCTTGACACCAAGTATTATGACAAGTGTTGCATGTAATTACACTATTATTATTATATAAAGTGTTCCAAGTTTTACAATATGGACAATAGTTAAAATATGTTTGTTGTCCATCAATATTTTCATGACAACAATCACATAATTGTACTACTGTTAATTTTAATAAGTTTTTATATGTATTAGATGTTGTTATCCAATTATGTGTACTTAATATATCTGTATTTTGCCTATCTGATTTTTCTCTTGATTTGACTGTTACAAGACCATTAGGATAAATATACAATTCATCAATATTATCTCCAGTTAATAATGGATGTCTTTGTTGACTTTCTGGAAACAATGAAGGATCTTTTAAATCTTTTATAATTCTATCTTTTGCTGCTGGAATGAAAATACCTTGCATATTTAAATTAATTTGTCCAATGTTGTTTTGACCCAATACATTAATATTACCATCATTTTGATTTTTTATTTCTGTATCAATTTTATCACTAATATAATCATCTAATGATTTACCCCTAATATTAATATTATTACTATTAATATCTAAATTTTCTGTACTAATATTAGTTTTTTTTCCTTTTGTTTTTACTTCATCTTTATTAGCAGTTACTTCATTAGTATTGTTATAATTAAAACTAATAATTGCATTTGATATAGATATAGCAGACATTGGTTTAGCTATTACTGTTGTTGCTTTATCACCATGTTTCCACTTTGATAAATCTAATGTTTCTTCATCTTCTCCCAAAGATGTTATTTCAGTAATAGTATTTGTTCTTAACATTGGATTAATTGTAAATTTAACTGATACCTGATCTGTTGGATAATATACTCCTCCATACTCTTCTGTTTCAGGTAATTGATACATATTAGAAGCACAAGTACAAGTATATGTTTCTCCATCTGAATCTTTAACTGTCCAACCATCACCATTAATCTTATCTTTATCAATGGATATTACAACTCCTTCTTTTTCTTCAATATCTTCAATGGTTTCTTCTACATCTCTAATTGTAGCATTAGTTTTATTTCCCACAATAATTTTCATAGCATCTGCAGCTCTATGTGGTGTATGTCTAAATACTTTTTTACTCATTTTAAACCTCAATAATTAAATCTACTATAATTTGTTGATGCACTAATATTATATTTCAAAACAGATCTTGCCCTTAATCTTAATATTGTTGTATGATAATAACGATCTGTACGTAATGATTCTTTATAAGCTTGATCTGGAGTTAAAGCATTAACTTGATCATATGTTAACATACTTTTTCTAAAACTAATATTCTGTAATGTGACTCCTGAATGTGAATTGCCTAATAAATTATTACTTACTTCTTGAGCATTATTATTATTTTCAGTATTAGTATCTCCATCATTAGAACTAGATATATCACTACTACCACTAGTATTTGCTGATGCAGTTGGTGTAACAGTAATTTTTCCATAATCCATAACATTACTTGTTAAATCAGATTCATAATAAGTATTTCCAATAAATAAATTAATAATTTTTTTATCAAATTCTTCTTGATGTTTATCAATTGTTTCTTCTTCTTCAGTTTTTTCTTCTATCTTTTTGTTATTTTGTTTATCATTACGAACATAATCTTTATCATTTTTATGTTTGTTATCATATTCTATTAAACTTGGATTTTCATAATTTTCTTGATCTAAAGGATTATTTTTTTCTTCATCTTTTTCTTCATTTTCTTCTTCTTCAATATCTACTTGCTCTGAAAGAATACTTGGAACAGTTTCAATAACTTGTCCATCTTTCTCTACAGAATATCCATCTGCTCCAAAGTTATATTCTTGTAAATCCTGAATACTATAAGCAAATTCAACCCCTAAAAATTCACATATTGCTTGAAAAGCCTGATCTAATGGTTGCCCAGCGATATATGCACTACGGAATTCAGATGGTACTTTTTGTAAAAATTTCCATCCTAAATCTTCAAAATAAATAATAATTGTTTTTCCTTTTACTTTAATTTTTGAGATTTTACATATTAATGAATAATTATATTCATCATTTGTTAATCTTTCTGGTAATTCATGTGTTTTAGCATATTGTGCAGAATTGGTATTTATATGTTTAGTTTCTTTCATATTAAAACTCATAACAACTGTACCAATATAGTTAGTCCAATATTTTAAAATTTCAGCATGATATACTGTAACAGCTTTAGCAGTACCAATAGGTGATAAATTATCTTTTGCAATATCAATGGATGTAAAATAAGGATGAAATAAATTATCATCTAAAGTAATAACTCTTACATCTATTTGCATATTTCTACTCTGTGAATTAACAGTTTGTATTAAAGATTGCTCCATATATATCACTTTTTAACATGGTGATTGTTCTTCAGTACATTTTGGCATTTTCCCTTCTTTATTAAAATATGGCCCACCATCATTAAAATGAGAAGTACCACTTGGTTGCCATACATCACCAATATCATGATAGGCACTTACTGCATCACTTGCATATTCTTTACCATTAATTGTAATAACAGTCCAAAAATGAAAATCACCCTTAACAGCAACTGCATCTAAACCAGCTGCTAACATACAAGCAACAGTTAAAGTTGTTGTATCAGCACAATTTAAATCACCCATATGTGCTAAACATTCTTTAGGTCCAGCATATCGTCTACAGCAATGATAATCATAAGTAATTTTATCTTTTAAATAATTATGTATTGCAATCATTTTTTGCATAGGATCAGTAATACCTTGACATACTTGAGCAACTAATTGTTTTACTTCAGCAGGTACATCAGCATCACCACTTGCACCACCAGAGGTACTTCCACCTCCACCACCAAATGATTGATAATCTAATAATTCTTCTGCACCTTCAGGTCCATACTTAAATTCTATATCAGTTACAAGAGGTTGATCTTTACTTTTAAACATTGTATAACTATTTAAATAAAATAATTCTGATTCATTTGTAATTGGATTTTCTACAGCATAAAATGTTCCACCTACAATTTTTTGATTATTAATAACTCTACATCGACAACTATTATTAAAATCGCGTATATATTGTATTAATAAAGCATTCATTACAAAATGTGCTGTTTCTTCATTAGGGAAATTAGTAGTAACTTTTTTTTCTAACTCACCATATATATTAACTAATGGATCATATTGTTCTGATAATTGTGTTCCACCTGTAGGCATTCTTTTTTGCAATGTTGTTACATTACCAATAGTTTCTTTTTCTTCTTCTTGTTCATTTTTTTTATCTTTATCTTTATCTTTGTCTTTATTTGGATTTACATCTTCTACTTCTTCTCCACCCCATACAACTGTAACTTTATTATAAAATCCATCTGTATTATAATCAATTTCAAAAAGATCTGGATCCATATCTTTTGCTTTTATTTGACTTATTTTATGTCTTAATGTAAATGCCATCCAATCTACATAAGGAAACAATACTGCTGCATTATTTTCTACTAAAAAAACAGAATCTGTTGCAGCACATATTCTTCTAATACAATGTTCAAAAGTTTTGTCTTTTATTTGTGCAGAACCACCAGTAGATACAGAACCACCAGCTGAACCTGTTTGCCCACCTAATGCCGCTAAAATGTTTTGCCCCATTTCTTCAGGTGAACCACCTGTTACAGATACACATTTATTTTTTGTAATTTCATTAATTTCATCATATGTATGACCAACAAGTTTATTGCATTCCTCAACTGGTAAACAATCACCATGCCGATCTGCACTAATTGGTTTAGTACTCATATCTGCTTGACTATCAATACCATTAAGATGTTGCCGAATACCAAAAACACAATAATCAAAACTAATATTTCCATACCATGCATCAACAATAGCTGTTAAACCAGCTGCTATTAAAAAAACTCCTTGTTTTCCTTTCGCCTGGTCACTATAAGAATAACTTGCAAAAGCATTTGGACCTATTGGTGTTTTTTCCACTATATATCCAGCATTAGTCAATACTTGCTCCACTCCATCTTGATAAGCTTGATCTTCTCCATTATTATGGTCACATCCTAAAATAATTTGATTTGATCCAGATATTTGATTTTGATTATCACCATTTTGTTGGCCTGTAGAATCACCATTTTGTTGATTTGTAGAATTTGTATTTTGCTGATTATTATCTTCTGGCATTTTTAACCTCAATAATTATATTTTGAATAATCTGTATTAGGACCTATTGGTCTACCCCATGCTGCTCGTGCCCGTAATCTAACAATAGTTGTATGATAATAAGTACCAGTTTTTGCAGCTTCAGCTTGTGCTTGTTTAGGAGTCATTGCATTAACTTCATCATATGATAAAGATTTTTTAACAAAATTTAAATTATTACCAAGAACTATTCCTGCTCTAGCATTATTTAAATTTAGTTGATTAACTCTACTATTACCCATATTAGGGTCACTACCTCCTTGTCCATCTTCTTCTAATAAACTATTAACATCAACATCTGAACTCATATCACTAATATTACTACTAGATAATGATCCTGGTTGTATTGTTATTGCACCATAATTTAAAATATTATTATGTACTGTATCAAAAAATTCACCATTAAGAAATTTTTTTACATCTGTTGATACAAATGTTGTATCCGTTAAATATTTTTCTAATGGTGCTTCTTCAAAACTTAATAATGTTGTTTCTAAATTTGGACTTGTTTCAATTACAGTTGAACCATGAACAATTGACCCATTTGCATCGAATGATATATCTTGAAAACCATTTTGTACTTCAGCTTGTTGACCACTTTCATCTAATAAATTTTGTGCTTCAGCATCTTCAGTACTTGTATTAGAACTTTCATTATTTTGCGCATCATTGTTAGCATTTGACCCCTGACTGGCTGCTGCATTGGCTGCCGCATTAGCCACATTATTTGCAACTGTACTAGCGGCCGAAGCTAATTGTTGTTCTTGAGAAGTTTGACTATTAACATCATTTTCTGTTCCATCACTTGATGTATTTTCTTCATCTGTTTGTTCATCTTGTGATTGTGCTGATGGTGGTGGACAAATATATTTAACACCCAAAAATTCACATATTGCTTGAAATGCATCTCTAACATTTTGATTATTAATAAAAGCTTGTCTAAATTCATCAGGTATTTTTTGTTTAAATCTTTTACCAATAGAATCAATATGAATTTCTAATTCTTTATTATATTCTTTAATTCTACCTATTTCTCCTTTAAAAATAGGTTTCATCCCTTGTAAATCCCAATATGTATTTGATGTGTTTTGGTCTTGACTTTTATGCATTTCTGTATTAATTTCATTACCTAAATAAACCATTACATCACCAGTATATGTAATCCAATATTTAGTATTTTCAATATCAGTTTTAGGTAATTTTAATATTACACTGGACATACAATCTCCAGCATCCCAATACATATCAAAATAATGAAAATAATTATGTACTAAATTATCTTTTTCAGTATGAATAACAATTCGATTATAAGGATTATCTTCTTGATTATCAATATTTTCTTGTAAATTTACATCCGTAATGTTACTACGTTTGTTCCTTTTTTCTTTTTCTTTTTCTTTCTGTTTTGCTGTTTTTTTAGCCTCTTTATCTATATATTTTTGAATCTTTTTTGGATCTTCATCAAGAATATCATAGATACTATTTTTTATTTTTGTTCTATTTATCATATTTATCCATCTGTAGAACCTTCACTTGTTTCAGTTGATTTTTTTGTACCGTCTTCACTATAATCATCTGTAAATATAGCTTCTTGTATTTTTAAGTGCCATTTTGCATCTAAAGTTCCATCTTCAATTTCATAACTAATTTCTGTTATTACTCCATTGAATACTCCAAAAACTTCACTTGTAAATTGGCAAACCCAACCACTAAACTGTTGTAAAAATGTGTTTCTAAAGTCTATAAATGCTTGTGTTTCTTGAAAATCTTGGACAACTCTATTATAACCATTCCATGGTGCATTGAATGTACTCCACATAAAATTCCACCAACCTTCACCATTTTTGTTAAATTCAGTTCCTACTGGACATTTACCTTTTGCATATGCATCAATAAGTTTATTTGCATTTTCTTCTAATTGTTTAAAATATCGCATACCAGACATACCACCTCCACCTCCACTACCATCTAAACCAAAAAGTGAACCTTGATTATCACTTCCTGCATGATTCCACATAAAATAAATCATTTCAGTAACTAATATATCACATTCAAGTATCATATGCTTTTCAGTAGAATTTGATACCCCTATTTTTCCTTCGGTTGTATCAAAAAAATCAAAACTAATTTGATGGGGGGTTATTTTTACTCCAGATATTGGTACACGTTGTATTTGTGGATATGGTAAACCTTTAGCAATATATGCTACTTCTGTTCGCACATATTTTTGTTTTCTCATAATAGGTTCGATTTTCATCATTCCTCCCATCTGATCCCAAGCTTTTAATCGTTGATAATCTTCATCACCAAACCCAATTAGTTCACCAGCATGTAACTGACTTAATACATCATATCCATGCCAATTATCATCTCCAGTCCCTAAAAATCCACCATCATATGCTCCATCTGCAATATTATAAGATCCGCCTTCATTTAATACTTTTCCACCATCATTAAAATTTTGTACCATATTAATTACCTCTAATTAGTATTACCTGTTTGATTACTATCTGTTGTACTTGCTCCTTCTCCTACTGTTCCACTATTTTTATCTGTTGATGTATCTTCAGTTGATGTATCTTCAGTTGATGTTGTTGTTGATGATTCAGGTGCTTGTCCGGCAGTTCTAGATACTAATCTTGGATTTACTTGTTCTTGTAATTCAATAATAAGTTCTAAAAACATTGCTTTGATTGCTTCTGGATCATCAGCTGTATTAATATTAATATTTTGAATTGTTATATTTCCACCAGAACTACTATTGTTATTTGGTGCTGATTTTGAATTTTGTTCTCTAATCGCTTCTAATGTTTTACCAGCATGAGCTTCCATTTTTTCGTTCAAACTTTTTGTTTGTTTATCATTAGAAAACATTTTAGTTAATAAACCAACCATTCCACCAAGAGGTTTTGCCATACCTATTAATCCCATTTTACCTATTTTATTCATATTTCCTGGTCCTTTACCTCCCATTATTCCACCAAGTAAACTACCAGCTCCAGCTAATAATCCTAAAGGATTTGCAGCCATTAGTCCACCTAAAATACCACCTCCAGCTTTAGCAGCTCCAGCTAACATTCCTATAGGACTTGCTGCCATTAAACCACCTAATAAACCTCCCCCACCTTTTTGACCAGGTAATTTAGGACCACCAAATAAAAAATTACCTACACCTTTTATAGCTCCACCTACAGCTCCTAATGCTTTGCCTCCTAAATTCATAGCTCCTTCCATAAGGAATCCTCCAATTGGTGAAGCCATAATTGCTGCTAATGGTGCTCCGATTCCTGTTGCCGCTAATCCACCAGCAAGAACTTTAGATGCCACTTGTGCACCAACTTTAGTTGCTATTTTTCCTCCAACTTTTCCTGCTATCTTACCTCCAACTTTACTCATTAATCTTCCACCAGCTTTACCGACACCAGTTTTACCTAATTTACTAATACCACTTTTCGCTATTCCACCTATACCTTTATTTCCTGCTTTAGTTGCACCTCCACCAATTCTTTCTAATACATTTCCAGCTTTACCAGCAATACCTTTTTTACCTTTTAAAAATCCACCAACTTTTTGTGCAATTTTTCCACCACTTTTTAAATTACCACTAATATCAGGTAAATCACCTCCATCTTCATCAATTGGTAAAATAGATTCAGAGGTGTCCATAGCACCTGGAGAAGATATTTTAGCTTCCATTTCATGTGCTGTAGTTGTTAAAGTACCATCTTCTGATGTACCTAATAATCCACCTAATTTTTGTCTTCCTTGATAAATAGCACTTTCTGCATCTTCATCATCTTGAATAGAATATTTATCTTTACCTATATCAATAAAATCATCGTCTGAATTTGAATTACCAAATATTCCAGCCATTTTCTTTTTAGCATTAGTAGCAAAATCTGCTTCTGTTTCTTCTTCTGTTGGTTCTTCAACAGTTACTTTATCTTTACTTACATTAACAACTTCTTCATCTTCTTCAGGGAATCCAAATATTCCTGCTAATTTCTTTTTAGCATTACTAAAGAATCCGCCTTCACCACCATCAGTACCATCATCAATACCTTCATCTATAGCATCTGCAATATCTTCTTTGTTAAAAATACTAGCCATTTTATCTTTAATAATATCTTTAACATTAATTTCTTCATCTGAACCTAATAATCCACCAAGTCCACCCATTTCATAAGCTTCTTTTGCATTACCCCATACTTCCATAGTACGTTCAGGGTCTTGTAAAATATCTGTAATAGACTCATCTTCACCTATATCAAGAACCTGTCTACCCATAACCATAGCTTTACCAGCTAAAGATAAATCTTTATATGATGTATCACTATTTATATCTGTATAAGAATCATATTCAGATTGTCCTTGAGCATATTTTTCTCTTAAAAATGCTTCCATTTTTTCAGGATCTGATAATAATTCTTTACCTCTATTGAGTTTTGTATTAACTTGACCTAAATAACTATCCTCATCTGCTTCAGCTAATTTCTTTTTAGCAAATGCTTCTAATTTTTCTGGATCTTGAATCATTTCTAATAATTCTTGAGGATTACCAATATCAGAATCTTTACCAAATATTTTATCTTTATAATCTAAACCTTTAGCATAAATTTTAGCTGAAGTAGAAACATCATCTTCACCAATATATCCTTGTCTGTACCATTCAGCTTCTTCTTTAATACCATTATGTTGTTCTTCAATTTTTTCTTTTGCTTTATCTTTTGCATATGTTTTCCATGGGTCAATATAATTTTGCTGTATTCTTTCTTGAGCTATTTCACCAATACCACGTTCTTTAACTTCTTCAATTTTAGACTGATGATATAAATCATCAGTAGCTTCATCCCATTTCCCTTGTTTTTTCAATGTATCTTTAACATACTTACGTTTACTTTTTCCTTCTTTATCTCCAACATCAATATTATATTTTTGTGCTAAATATTCTGCATCTTCATCTTTAAAATCAAAAGTATCTTTCTTATTTTTAAATGTTCTTTTTTCATCTTCATCATGTAATGAATATGCTGTATAATTAATGGCTTTATCACTTAAATAAGAATCCCATTTATCACCAATACCCACCATTTTTTCTTGTTTATTTCCTAAATATTCAGACCAATTTGATTTTGTTTTATTTACATAAGAATCAACTTTTGTTAATGTTTCTGATTGTAAAATAATATAATCTTTTAATGATATTGCTCCTTGTTCATACCATGCTTTTACTTCATCAATATCTTCTTCTTCAGATTTGGAACTTGATTCTCCTTTTTGAGTACGTGGTTGTGACATACTAATAGTATTTGCTAATGGTTTTGAAGCACTAACAGTATCTTTTTGATTTTCTGTAATAAGTTGTAAAGTTTTTAATGCACTTGCTTGTCTGTCGGTTAGTAATAATAAAGTTGCTTCTTTCTTTTCGTCATCACGATATAATTCTATGTATTGTTGGTCTGGAGCTAATGTAAATTCACTTGCTACTTCTGGATTAGCCATACCTTTTGTGCCTTTAGGTGCAAAAATACGCATTAAATAATTATTTTCATTTTGTTTTTTGTATTCTTCTGCCATATCTTTAACATATGTAGTAGAAGTAATACCACTTAATACACCAAGACCATCTTCATCTGTGTTTAAAAATCCACCTCTATAAAGAACTGTGTTATCATTTAAACCCTCAGAACTATTTAATGCATTAGTAAGCATTTCAGAAATTTCTTTTAAAGTTGTATCTTTACCAATACCTATATCTGACAATCCAAGTATTTCAGAAAACATATCCCAATTTTCATCAGTAGCTCTTGGATTTTTCTTTTTTATTAATTCTTGTGCTGTAAGATTACCATCATATCCATATCTTAAAAATTCATTTATACCATAATTAAAGTAAGCACCACCATGACCCCAACCCCAAATATTTTGATACTTGTCAAATTTATCATTATTTTTATCAACATCATATAATTGACTTAACCACTCTTCTACCTCAAATTCTACATATTTTTCACCGTTAATGTCATGATATTCTCTTTTTGAAGTTGCATAAGAATTACGAGTTTGAATTAGGGTATCAACTATTTGTGATAAAAATTCTTCTTTAGAACCTCGTTCAAAATAAGCAGGTGGTATAAAATCATTTTGTTTTTCTAAATCATACATCATATCTGAATATGCAAATTCATCTAATTCTTTTAATAATTCAACTCTACTATATACACCACGACGTGATTGGTCAGAATCTTCATATGCATCTGTTGGAACATTAAATCTAGATTTTTGATTGTTAGGCATTGCAAATGTATAATCAGCAAAAGATTGACTAATAGTATCTATATCAGTATTAGGAACTAAAGTTTTAACATTTTGATTAATTTCTTTGGTTTGTGCTAATATTTTTTGTAAAGTACCAAATATTTTAATAAATTCTAATTCAATAATGCTAGGTTCTTCTTCTACTGGCTCAATGCCATATTCTTCACCTGGTGAAAATACTTCTTCAACTGGTTCAATTCCTCCCTCTCTATTAATTGATGTTGGATTAACAACATCTGACATAGTTTCTAATAAAAATAAATGAACATCATTTAATTCTTCCATAACATTTTGACCATACTGATCTGGGTTTTGCATTATATGATGTTCCAAATTAGTTAATAATTGATCAAAATTATTAACCATAAAATCAACATTAGCAGCAATTCTATTATAATCAACATAATCTAAAACACCCTCTTGCATTAAATTAGCTTCCATACCTTGTAACATTGGATTATTTGCAATCATATCTGGTGGCACTAATCCTAATCTTGATTGAACCATAGCAGCTGTTAATACTGCTTCATATTCTGTAATTTTATATTCCCATGGTGCTTCTTCATCTAATGTATTAGTTGCATCACGCATACCATCGTTCCAAGAATGTTGTAACCCATTATGAGCTAATTCATGGAAATAAGTATCAATAATAGGCATAACACCAAGTTCGGCAAATTCTTCCATTAAATTATCTGATACTAATGCAATATCTGTAAAATCTGAATAAGTATACCCAAATGAACCACCAACATTTTCTTTTTGTGCTTCTTCATCTAATACTGATCTAATTGGTAATGTTAATAATTTAGGTAAAATAAAATTTTTATAATTATAATCACTTATATCTTCAAAAGGAACATCTTTAGGAATTTCATCAGCAGTTAATAATTTATCTTTTCTATCATTCCAAGGAACAGAAGATGTTACCCCATCTAAACTATGTCCACATTGTGTACAAAATTTCATACTAGGAAGATTATCATATCCACAATTAGGACATTTTTTAACTTTATAAGAAGCAGTTTTTCCATCTGTAGTAGAGAAAAATTTATTATCATATATGTCATTCCAAGCATTAGATGATGCATTAACATTAGATCCTCTTCCAAAACGTCTTCTAATAATATTTAAAATATCATTAATGTTACCACTAATAGTAGATACATTTTCTTCAACAGATTTAATTTCTTCTTTTTCTATTTCTTCTTCTTTTTCTTTATCATCTGTATCTTTATTTTCTTCAGATCTAATACCAAACCCTAAAATATCTTTTATACTATTATAAAGATTACTTGTTTTATCTTTTAAAGATTTAGGTATAAATCCACCAATAATATCTTTAGCTTTATCAAGTCCAAAGAATTTTAAAATAGAATCGCCTTTACCTTCAATAAAATTAATAGCAGATTTTACATAACCTATTCCTGGAATTTTATTAATTTTATTCATTAAATTTGGGAAATATTTTTCTCCAATTTTATGTAATTGAACTTTTATCCAATCAGAATGATTCCATATTTTACTAATACCCCAAGCTGTTGCACCTATAATTAAAATATTAGCAATTGTGCCTAAAATACTAGTAATTCCACCAATCAATTTACTAAAGAATGATTGTTGTGCATTTTGTGCAACAGTTTTTTTATGATCTTTTACACCATGTGCACTTTTATTTGAGTAATTAAGTGGATGGAAACCTAAAATAGCATTACTTTTAGGATTTGTTGCATTCATTACACCGGGACCTTGCCCAGTAACAGCATTACCATAATCAGCACGATCTGATTCATCTACAGCTCCTTGTCCTATAGCATTAAAATTAGTTGACTCTACTTCTCCCCATGCACCCCAATATGTTGCAGCTTCACCTAATACATTAAAACTTGCACCTGCTTGTTGCATATGTATATCAGCTGAATTCCAATTACCAGTTATAGCAGCCCATATTGCTGCTAAAGTATGTGCTATGGCAAATACTGGTGATATTAAAAGTTTTATTGGTGCAGTAATAGTTGCATATACTGCTTTCCACCATAATTGACTTGATGTTTCAAGTTGAATTAAATCTGCTTGTGCTTGTATCATAGCATTTTGTTGTGCTTCAATACCATTAAGTCCTAATATATCAGCTGGGTTACCACCAATTGAAATTGCTTTTATTTTCATGTCTGTATTTGCCATAATGCTATCTGCTTGTGCCTGCATAGCTTGTGTAGCATTATCTACATTATGTTCTGTTTGCATATAGTCAAGATATTGTTCAGCATGTTCTTTTGTTATTCCAGTTGCTTCAACAAATTTATCCAAAGCATCTTGATAAATTTTATGTTCTCTTGGATTACCTTCATAATGCATTTTTTTCATGGCAGCTGTTTCTGCATCATACAATACACCTAATTCATCTTTATATTCATCCATTATACCAATGGCTAATTGATTAGCATCATAATATGCTGCTACTTGACTTTCTGCTGGTGAAAAATATCCTGGTAGTCCACGTATAAGATCTTGTCCACCAGTAGTATGTTCTTTAATTTTTCTAATTTGTTCTGAAGTACCAGCAAATTCTTCTGCAGTTGATTCATATTTTCCTTGTATTTTATCTAATGCAGATGCTATACCATATCTACCCCATAATGTATCATTATCTACACTACTTAATTCAATTGCACCTGAAGAACGTATTAAATTAGCATTAGTTAATTGTTGATTGCTAAGCTGATATCTTCTATATAAAGTCATTTCTTTATTAGGATTTGTATTATTTTCAAATGCTTTTTTATTTTGTTCATTAATAGCTTGTAATGATTTAGATTTAGATTTATTAGCTTTTTCTTCATCTTGTAATTGTTTTAAATATTTTTCATGTGATTTATAAGATGCATCTAATGCTATTGTTGTTAATGCTAAAGCACTTGCTAATAAAGATATTGGTCCAAGGAAATTAGAAACAAAAATCTTAATTTTATCTAAAACAGCTCCTAATATTGATGATAATGAAATAAGTCCTTTTGCTAATGTAGAATCTTTATCAATAATATGTCCAAACATTTTAAAAGGTTCTTCAACAGAACTATTATTAATAAGTGTTTCTATATTTAAAAATTTGTTAACTTTTGATAATGCATTTCCAAATGTACTTAATGTGTTTGCAAGACCTTCTAACATAATAACAATTGTAATTAATGGTGAAAGAATAATATTAGATTCACTAACTTCACTTAAAAATTGTGAAAATCCACTTAAATATTCTGATGCTGTTTGTACAGATCCAGTTAAATGTTCAAAATCTTTAGCAATATTAGTATTATCATATTGAGTTCTTTTATATAATTTATCAATATTTGGTTCAATAACATCAGTTAAAACCCTTTTTAAATCATCTTTCCATTTTGATGCTTTATCATGTGCATATTGTTGATTTGTATATTCAGGTAATAACTCTCCAGTTTGCAATCCTGGAGTAATACCTGGCATTCCATATTCTATTTCTTCTTGTTCTTTTTGTTGTTCTTCTAATAACTTATTTACTTCATTCGGTGATATACCCATAGTAGATAAACTTGCCCCAGGTAAAGCAGCATTACGTCTTTGTTGTGCTATAATTTCATCATAAGTAGGTAAAACTTGACCATATGCAGATGGTCCTAATCCTACACCAGGTTTAGGCATTATATTAAAAGCAACAGTTAAAAATTCTTTTTGCATAGCTTCTAATTTTTTATTTTCTTGTTTATGTCTTTCTTGAATTTGTTTAACAGTTTCATCAACTTGATTTAAATTCTTAACTTCTTCTTCATCTAATGTAGTTAAAAGAGTATTTAACTTTAATGCTCTATGTGCTAGAGGATTAACATCTTCATATATACCTTTTTCTTTATTGAAAACCATTTGTGACCCAATAACACTTGTTGATAACACAGCTGGATTAATTGATTCTTGTTCAAGAACTCTATCACCAAATTCATTCACCAATTGTTGTTTTATTTCTTCAGGGAAATATACTTCCATTGGCAAACCTTCACCTTCAGTTCTTCCTCCTAAATAATACTCTGAGCCTTCTTCATTACGCCACAGATTTTTCATCATATCATTAAATTCATCTTCTATCTCTTCATCTTCATAATAATCCATCATTCCAGAATTGACAGGTTCTTTATGTAATCTTTTTAAATCTAATTGTGTTTGAATGTGACCCATCATTGTTTTATATGGATTTTTACTATCCATAATCCATTGTAAATCTGTTGGATCAATTAAATCATATATATCATTTCCAAATTCATTAATAATCCAATTTTGAATATCTTTTTCTGTAACTTTTTGTTGTTCTTCCTCTTTTAAAATTAAAACTTTTCTATTTGATCTGCCAACTGTATGACCATATAATTCTGTCATTGCTTCTTTCCAAATCCCTTGTTGATCAAGTTGATCTCTAATCATCCAATTAGCTTCTTTAGCGTTCATTGCGCCATCTATATTAAGTCCATATTTGTCTATTAAAAATTTTTGATCATGTATTGTTAAATATCCACGTTTTTTCTTTTCAAAATCACTTGGTAAAATTTTTTCTTGTGGTAAATAATCAATAGCTGTTAATCCAAGTAATTCACCTTGTTGAATAGATTTGTTTAATTCTTCCTCTGCATATTCTTTTAAAGCATCACCCAATTCTCTATCATACATATAAATAGAATTAATAATTTTAGTAACTTCTTTATGTGGACGTTGTAAAATTTTTTCTGCTAATTGATTTGGATGTAATAAATCTCTTTTACTAATACCTTTAAATGTCTGTTCCATTTCTTTTTGCCATGCAATATCTTCAATTAATACTTTTGCTTTAATATCGTTTTCAGAATAATGCAAACTGTCATAATCTTCTACCTTATATTCAGTCGCTCCTGTATTTTTATTAACCCTTGTTCCTAAAATACCATAATTACCTTCACCAGTATATATCAACCCAGCAGCTAACCTTCTATTATATTCTTTTTCACTAATCCATTCATGGAAAACATTTCTTGAATTATTTAAATCAATTTTACCATTACTATCTCTTCTAAAAATATTAGATAAAGCCATTTGTCCACGCAATTGAACAAAAGCATCCCATCCATGTTCATTAATATATTGTGGAATATTAACAAATTCTTGTCCTTCATATTGTTCTTTAATTTTTCTTTTTTGCCTTTCAGTTAACTCTTGGCTCATTATATCTTTTCTAGATAATCCATATTTATATGCTAATGTTCCAAAATTTTGAGTAAGTCTACTTTGAGTATAAATTCTATTTCTTCTGTGTTCTAAAGCATCATTAAAACCTTCACGAATATCTCCATAATCATTAGCCTCAAAACCTAATAATTCTCCAGTTTCTGGATCTAAAACTTTTGTATTATGATAATTACGCCCATGAGAAGCTTCTTCTCTACTGAACATCATAATTGGTTGACCTTCAAAAAATGCTTTAATACCAGTAATTTTAGCCCTACCTCTTTGCTTCCATACACGACGTTCTTCTTCATATTGTGAATTAGCTATAATATCACGAAAAGTTCTACTTTTTAATTCGTCTTCTTCTTTTCCAAATATTCTATCAGCATTATCGTTGGGGAATGGTACAAATTTTGCTTTACCCATACCTTTTGCTTTTGCCCCATATGTACTATAATCTAATTCTCCACCACTTATAGAATCATGTAAAGTTTGCTTTGCACGCCATATTGTTCTATCTAAATCATCTTCATCATATTCATGTAATTGATGTGGATGATGTCTGCGCCTATATGGAATATGTAAATTAGGGAAATAATCTAAAACATCTTCTATACGTACTGGTTGACCAGTTTCTTCTTCTAACTTTTCTTTTACTGCCATTACAGCATTTTGCATAACTATTTCAAGTAATGCATCTGTAATTTTTTTAGCATGTAAATTTAATCCTCCCATACCATTTTCTGCATTAACCAAAAGAGCACGTTCAGCATTTTCATTTGGTTCATTAATAACATTTACTCCACCATGAAATGCATTAGAATATTTACCAGTTTCTTTGTTTAGTTTATCATGATCTCCAATTATGATATTACCTAATTCCTTAATACGTTCAAAATGTTTTTCACGTTCACTCATTGAATAACTATTATTTAAATATTCAGCCATAGCTAATGCAGGATTTGTACTTTTTAATCCAATTTCTTTAATAAAAGTTCGTTGCGCTCCAGCATCAAGTTCAGATAAAAACAAGTTTGCTACTGGATTTGTATACATATCATGTAAAGAATCAATTTTAAGTTTCCTACCACCAATATTATTATATAAATAAGTAAGAAAATCTACTTTCCTAAATTTTCCATCTGATGTCATAAAATTTTGTATTGGAATATTATTCCCACTTAATTGACTTGGTGATACTTTAACTTTTTCTTTTTTACCAGTTTTTTGATTTTTTCTCTTTTTAAAGCTACCATCTTTTTTACGTTCATACTCAACTCTATCAAAATCTAATTCAAACCCAGATGCACCAGCTAACAATAAAAGTTCATCTTTGTTCATTTCAGATGGATTAAAATAAAAATCATCTGATTCTTCTTGTGCCCTTTTAATAAGTGCATGTCCAAATGTTTTAGATAATTGGCTTTTCCTTTTACTATCATTAATTTTAGCAACTTTTTTAAGATTATTGGCAACAAGTGGTATTATTTCTGCTTTTTTCATTTTAATATTTTTTGGAATAATATCTAAACCAACTAAATCCCCATATACATCAACAAGAGCTTGATTAAAAGCTTCAACATCTTCTTTAACTAACATATCTAATGTTGACTCTCTTACATTTTTAATATTCCCATGTTGTCTTTGACTTTCAGGACTTAAATCTATAGCTCTTAAAAAAGCATTACTCTTTTTTTGTCTATTACTTACTCTACCAGGATGTAAATATGAAGGTTCTATCAATTTTTCTTCTAACTCTTTTGAAGAAAAAAATGTTCCATCATGTTGCATCATTACTAAACTATTAATTTTATTATCCCTTAACGGTGCAATATATTTAGCAAATTCTGTTTCAATTTGTTTAACTAAATTTTCTTGACTTAATCCTTTAACATTAACATGACCACCAACAATATTAGAATAAGCAACTTCTTTAAAATGATTTAACATCATTTTTTGTGCTTTTTGACCTTCTAATGTCTTTAAATCAAAACCAAAATCAATATCTATTGCATCAATAAAATTACTAATATCATTTTCTGACATTACAAATTTTACTGTTTCACCTTTTTTAGTTGGTGCTATAATATCTGAAAAGAAATCTAAATCTTGAATTGAATCTAAATCAAATGTAATTTTAAAATCATTTTTAAATTTTTGTTTTTCTTCCACACTTTTTTGAGCGGCTGCTTTATTTTGTTCACGTTGAGCATCTCTTTTAGCTTGGTCATTAATTTTTTTCCGTTCTTGTTCTGCTTTTCTTTCAGCATTAGTCTTTGGTTGTACTCCTTTGATCGGATTACTAAACTTATGCAAAACAAGATTATCTTGGGCATAAGTTGCATTTGCCATTACATCAACATAATCTTCACGAACATCTGAAAAAACATTATGTTTTTCTAAAACTTGCCTATTTGTTTTTAATCTTTTTAAACGTGAATCTGATACTGCATCCCCTCTTTTTCTAGCTATCTTAATAGCAAATAAATCAGCTTCATATTCATCAATAAGATCACCTAATGTTTGATATGAAGGGTGTTGCAATCGGCTTCCTAAAATTTTACGATCATCTTGTGAAATTTTAATTCTATCACTTTTTCTTTTTGACCTTGAAGGCATAAGAACTGTATGACCAAATTCATGATCACGGGTATCTTTATTAATACGATTTTCAACAATTTTAATAAGTTGTTGACTTGGATAAGCTGCTCCAGCAGCTGGTTTATCTTGTATTTTTAATTTATCATAAACTTCTACAACACCTTTATCTATAAAAGTATCTACTGCTTTATCTGCTCTTTTTTGTTCTTTCCAAGAAACACTACCAACTTCATGAACTGGTACGATTCTTGAAACATTAATAACTTCAACTTTAAAAACATTATTTTTTAATTTAGAAATAACAGAATCATCAATAGTTACTTCACTTACTTGTGTAATAATATTAAATCCATCTTCATCTTTTTTAGTTGCTGCTTTATTATCATTAGATGTATCTGTGGAAGATTTTTTCTGAAAAATATTTTTAAATGTTGTTTCAAAATGTTTAATAGCTTCTATAATAGAATTAATATGTTGATCATTAATTTTAGATTGTTGATTTGATTTATTATCTTTTCTATTATTACTACTTTCAGAAGCACCTTCTGGTTCATTGTTTGATTCTTCTCTTTGATTACGTTTTTCTTGTCCAGCTATTGTTCTATTATATTTCCATTTTATATATTTATCTTTAAAATCTTGTCCTTTTTCTAATGCGTATACATCTGTAATATCTCTAACATCAATATTTTTAGGAGTATTTTCTCTCCAATATAATACTTTTTCATCATCTGTTAAACGTTGAGATTCATTCCATATTGATTGTTTTTTCATCCAATCTAAATTTTGTATATTTTTTAATATTTGAAATGAGTCTTCCAAATCTCCTTTTAATCCTAAAAATAATTCACGTATATTAAACACATTACCTTTAGCAGCTAATAGTTGTGGTGATATTTTATTAAATACAACAGAAATTGCTTTTATACTTCCTAAAAGTAATCCACCTGCTAAAACTAAATTTGCTCCAGGAATTTTATTAATTATTTCAATAATTGTTTTTGCTGTTCCAGCTATTACAGTTACAATAGGTAAAAAAGGTTCTCCAACTTTTGTTAATAAATTAGTTCCAGCTTGAATTAATCCTTTAACATTTGTTTCAGCTGTACCAATAACTTGTTGAATTTTTTTACTCATATCCCATGAATGATCTATTTTTTCTTTAAATTCACGAACAGAAGTAGTATCAATTTTCATAATTTGGTTAGCTTGTTTGTAACCTGCAAAATCAGAATAAAATTCAAGTTTTTCTTGTTTTGTATATCCTTTTGCTTCCATTGCTTCATCAAGAACATCTTTCATATCTGAAATAGACATTATTGTATCATCATTTTTCCATAAATCTGATACTTGCAATCCTATTCTTTTTAATGCTCTCTGTGCAGTATCTTTTTGACCTGCTGCTAAAAATGCTCTTAATGAAGTACCTGCCATTTCACTTTTAGTACCTTTTGAACCTAATTGTGCAATAACAGCGAATAAATCTTCTTGATCAAGATTTGTTGATGATGCATAACCACCCACATGCTCAAGGGTATGTATAATATCTTGTGCATTAATTGGTGCAGCTTCTGATGTAGCAGTAATTCTTTGGTTTTGACGCTTAACTGCTTCAGCATATTCAGGTGATTCTAAATCTAATCCTTCTATGTCTAATAAATTAGTTGTTGAAATTAAATCATTAATTGCAGTTTCTAATGATAATCCTTCTAATTTTGATAACCCCATTGCTTGTTCGAGAATTGCATTCATATTACCAGTAGAAACACCTGCTCTTGCTAAAGATTCTAAACCTTCAGTCATTTCATTTACAGCTACACCAAATTTACTTGACATAGCCATTGCTTCTTCACCTAAACCGCTTACTTCACCAGTAGTTTTACCAGATATAGCACCAATAGTTGCTAATGCTTGATCAAATTCTGTAGCTTGTTTTGTTGCTTTTGCAAATCCAGTTGTTGCTACAATACCCATACTTAATAAAGCACCTTCAGTTGTAGATAAATAAGAACTAGTTTGAAATGCTAGTTGTCCAAGTATACTGCCTGTTACACCTGATAATCCCATAAGTTGTGAAGCAACTTGTGTTGTTCCTCTTGCACTTATGTTATATACATAATTTACATATCCTGTGGTATTTTTTACTGAGCCTTGAGTCATTATATCTCTCTATTTGGGGTTTTTTAAAAAAAAAGGGAGCAACTTATGCTCCCTTAAGATAGCGAAATGATTTTAAAATATACCTCTTCCAATTCCATTTTCTAATGCCCATAAAATTCCAGCTTGTAAAAAACATTTTTGTTCATATGTTAATTTACCTTCTACTTCTAATTCTTGTATTTCTGCTGGTGTTTTATGTAACATTTGACATAGTAAAAAATCTAGTTGCATTTCTCCTGATTTTTCAATACTATTTTTGAAATTCATCAAAAATTCTTGAATCATCAATATTTGTTAATACTTGCATTACTTTTTGTACAATTTTTTGTACCATTGCAGTATCAACATTTAACCTCCATTCTTCTTGGGTTAATTTCGGATCAACAACAACTTTTTCTAGTAATCTATAATTGTAATTGTTTGATTCTTCTAACTCTTCTTCTGTCATATCTTCAACATTTTTAATTGCTAAAGATCTATCAATAATATCAGAGTTTTCTGCTTCGGATAATCTTTTTACTTGAAATACCATTACTTCATCATCACTTATAATAATTGGTACATCAATTGTTTGTCCTAATCTACTAAATAATTTTTCTTTTGTTGCTCTTACGGCTTTATAGTCCTCAATTTTTTTCTTTTTACGAGTATCTGATCTTTTTTTTGAGTCAGATATTAATTTATTAAGTAATTCTTCACCAGAACCTTCTTTAATATCATGTACACCTTCTTCAGGTTGTACATTTTCTTTTTTTTCTTCAGCAGTTTGAATATCTGCTCCTAAAACTTTTTTATCTTTTGCCATAATATAAACCTCTTTTATAATATATATTATGGTTAAAAATTAGTATTCTATAGTATATAAAAAGAGAGAAAATAAATAAAAAAAAAGAAAAGAAAAGAATTTAATGTCCACTAGGGGTTTTATTAGTAGCACCACCATATGGCTTACAACCATCACATTCTTCGGTAAGTCTACTAATAATAGTGTCACAATTAAATTCAATACCTGATGCAGAACCTTGTAAATCTTCAGATACAATATCTCCACCATTTACTGGTCCAATATTGTCTTGAGATAATCTACAACCTGTGAGCATTAAAACATCTTGTGCTACATCTGCATCATTGTTAACTAAAATTAATTTAAAAGTACAGTTTTGCATAAACATACTTAAAAAGATTTTGTCACCAAAAGCTCTTTTAAAGGAAAAATCAATTTTAGTTCTACCTGGTCTTTGATCGATTGGATCTCTTTGAGAAGCGACATGGTATGGGTTTAAATCTCTTGAAAGATTTACAGAGATTTCTTCCACGTCAAATCTTTTTTTGTTAATAATTATATATCCTGTTTCAAAAAAATGTGTTTCTACAACATCAGGAACGCTACTTTTTACCATTCTTAATCACCTTGTCTATTGAACTGTAAGTTCTACCTCAATTTGTCTTAAAGCATGTACTGGAGTTAATGTTAAATATACATATGCTTTTGCTAATAATTGTTGAGCATTGGTTTTAGGTACTAAAACAATACTTACATCATATGCGGCTAAATCTTCTGATGCAACTGAAGTTAATGTTTGGTCTTGAGTTTGCATTAAGCTTAAAATACCTTTAACAGAGTTTTCCATAATGATTTGTAAATCATCTGTTAAGTTTCTTCCAATGAAGGTTTGTAATTCTTCATGTACAGCATGTTTTGCATATTTAATAATTGATTGTACACCTTCTTCATCTTCTTCTAATGGAGATTGTCTTGTGGTTACACCATCAGTTAATGTTAAGTAATTGTAGTCTGTGGTAAATGTTAAAACACCATGTTGATTGAGTTCTGCATAATTATCTGGTTGCCATAATAATTTGTTTTCTCCAGCAAATAATGGTGCAATAGATAAATTACCTACACCAACAATTTCTTTTTTAGCTTCTCCACCAAAGATTGCATCACCATAGAATAATTTACTACGTAATCCTGCAACATATTGAGTACATTGGAAAGGTAATAATTGATTTGGTAAAGCACCTGCATCTTCACTAATGAGAGCTACATATTCATCTTCACTAAATACATCAGGATTTTTCATTAAATTAGATTCTGGAGTGTATCCATCATCGATTAATCCTTGTCCAAGGAATAAAATGTTTTCATTATCAAAAGCTACTGCTTTATCAATTAATTTAAATCCTGAAGTGTCACCAATATCATTGGTTCTGTCATCTGCATTTGCACCAACAATTAAAGTTCTCCATTTGCATACTTCTGCGGAATTCATTCCTTCAGGTTCTGTAGTACTTACATGGTCAGCATATACTTTTTGTACTTCATCTTCACCATAGTTACAGAAAATACCTGCTACTTTAATGTTTGCTAAATGATCTAATGCTTCTTTGTGTGCTGCTGCAATTAATTGACGGTTTTGTAAAATGGATGGGTCTGCAATTCTGTGTAATTCACCATTCCACATTCCGTTAGAACCATCTGCTAAATATGTAACAGTTTCAATAAGTTTAAATTCAAAGTCATCAGTATCATTATTGTCTTTAGGTACTTTTGCGAAAATAGAACCAACTGGAATACCATAATCTTGTACATATTGTGTGTATTGGTCTAATGCACCATCTTCTTCGAGAGATGGTAATTTGTATGTTCCATCAGTATTTTTAACAGAAATTAAAGTTGATGTAAATGGTTTTTCAACTTTTTGACCAGCACGTGTAATAGTAGCGGTAATATTAGTTGCTCTTTCATTAATTCTTTTACTAATTGCTTCTAATGTTGTTGCACTTGATAATAAGATTGTGTAATCATCAGATTCTTTGATTGATACACGGTATCCTGCTCTAATATCTTTTTGTACTGAAACAGGAATAAGGAAATCACCTGGGTAAATGGTTTTTAATTCAATAACAGGTGCATTTTCTGCAATTTCTTCAACTCTAGCAACAGTAATCTTTTTAATGTCACTTTCATTGAAAGATTTCATAAAGACATCAACATCAGCTGGTAATGCAACTGTGTCAATAGTAATACTTGCAGGGTCAGTACCTTCAGGATAGTATCTACCAAAGTCTTTACTGAATACAGCATTTTTGATAGTTCCTTCTTCTTCATAGAAATATTGGATATTTCCTTTGTCGTCACATACTCTCCATCTACCTTCAGAGAAGACTACATTAAGTTCACCTGAAAGTTCTTCGATAGTTACATATACTCCAACACCTGCGTCATCACTTGCTGCTGTAAATAATTGAGTTGTTGTTTCACCATCAACTACTGCATCTTTGCTTACAAAGAATTTTTTGCCAGGAGCAAAGTCATCATTATCAGCACTATTTTCTACAATAGTTACTTCTGCATAGTTACCATTAACAACACCAGTAGTTTTAACTGTACCAGTACCATATTGTGTTGTTTTACTACTGTCACTATAACTGGTGAATGCATATATTTTAACACCTTTGATTGCTTTTGGTTTTACTGCATTTGGGTCATCTACATATACTTTTGCTTTTACAGTAGTGTTGTCTGTTTTGTCATAATAATCATAATCAGCATATACATATTTAAAAGGTTCACTTAATTCAAATTTAAATGATGCTTGTTTAGGTTCTCCTGCATATGCTCTTACAATAACTACACTTCTTCCACCATTAACGAAAAATGGATTTAAATCATAATTAAATATTCTTTTTGCTTGTTCTGCATTGGTACAAAAGACTGGTGTGTTAGTAGGACCTTTGTCAGATTCAATAACTGTTCCCCATAAGTATACTGGGTCAATTTCTGTAAGGTCTACTGCATCTTTAATTTTCCAATGCACATAAGGAATTCCTTGTACCATATTTATCTACCTTTTATAATTTTATCATATAATTCTTGCATTTCGGATCTTGTTATTGGTGATCCATCTTCAATACCAGCTTCACGTTTAATTAATAAAAAGTCAAAACTTGCAATACCCATTTTTTCTGCTAAATCATTAGCGAAAAATTGTTGTTCAGCAATATCCATTGTTGGTCCTTCTACAATTTTTGGCTTTTTAACTTTTTTTGTAGTAACAACTGGTTTAACAATTTTTTTTTCTTTAGTTTCTTTTTTAGCTGCCATTTTTATCACTACTTACTTGAATATCTTCTAACACAGGTCCAAATTTGCGTTTACGGAGCATATGATATAAGATATTTAAATTAAAACTTATTCGTTCAACACTATTATTTTCTAGCTCACTTAACATTTTAGTATTAGATATGCGCATATTAATAATATGTTCTCCATAACTTGTTTTGCGATTGTTGAATAATAAACCATTTATGCTATGACCAATTTCAATATTTTGAATTGGTAGTGTTGTACGAATATACAAACCATCCTCGTTAATTGTATAAGTATTATTATAAAGTTCATTAATATTATTCACTTGAGGAATAATATTATTGTTAATAAGTATTCTAAAAATATTAAAGTTTTGAGTATTATATAGGTTGGAATAGTATAAAGTATCGTCAATTTGCTTAAAACTTTTATTATATCCATATACTAAAGCATCAAATTCATGAAAATCATCAATTCTTCGAGATACTTCATCATATATATTATTCACCATTGAAATAGTAGTTGCATATATATCAATTTGAAAAGTTGCATAATAATGATATATTTTTGAAAAATTATTACATTGATATGTATGTTGTGGCACAGTTGCTTCTGTATCTGTTATGAATGGTGAAATTCTTATTTCTGGATATTCTGCTGGTGCATCTTTGAACAAATAATTTGGTACTTTTATTGTTTGTCCATTATTTTCTACATAAGTAAAAAATCCTGATGGTTCATCTTCACCAATAATACTTCGTATTAAATAAATTAATTTGTTTTTAGAGTTCATACAAATCTTGAATACCTATTATATAAATCTAATGCATCAGTAATCATTATATCAGACACTTCATTTGCAGTATCAATGAGGGCTGGTTCTATAAATCTTTTTGGTGGCATATTTCCTGCACCAAATTCATATTTTAATGCCTTTTGAGAATTACTATTAAAATATATACCATCATTTTTAAAATCAACAAAAAAACTTTGTTCTAAAGATTGTGGTATTTGATTTTGTGACATATTTTGTATTAATTTGTCCTTAAAGAAACTTTCAATACGTTTTTCATATTTTTTATAATATTTAGGTTTTGATGTATCTTGATATGAACGTAAAAAAGCTTGATTACTAACTTCAGGTCTAATGCCACTTACACTTAATGTACATTCAAAAGTCATTCTTGTCTACCAAAGTATTTTTTATCTTCAATTAAACCTAATACAACATGATGATTTTTTTCACGGAGATAATTATTTGGATCATATTCCATTATACGAAAATATACTGTTTCATTTTCTCGTATAAATTTAACTCTATAATCGGCTAATTTATCAGTTTCCAACTGAAAATTTACAATAAAATATCCATAATATCCTTGTCTACCATATCTTGTTTTTGATTCTTGACCTGCTTCGGTAATATCTTCTTGTTGTCTATGCTGAATAACCCCTTGAAGTTCACAAATAGTATTCCATTGTTCTTTAATATTGCCAACTTCATCTTTTTTAATAATATTGCCAACTTCATCTTTTATAATATGTTGAGGTTCAATTTGTTCGGTGTATTGTTGCTTTTTTTGTAAGTAATATTTTTGATTATTACGTTTTAATACACGAGTATATAATGTTTCAAAACTCATTCTGGACCCCAAGCATGATATTTAGTTCTTGCACCTGGCCTATCAAAAACTTTAACACCATAATTTTTATATGTCTTTTTCTTTAAATCTGCTAAAGCTGCATCTGCCAAATCACACCAAGTATTTCCTTCTTTATCAAAAGCAAGATTAAATACTTCACTTGTTTCATCAACACGATATTCTGTTGGACTTATGATTGCTTGTGGATTAGTTCTAAAGATATGACATGCGATAGATAAGTATAAAGCTTGTTTGAAATATGCTGAATCTTCATCGACATTAGGCATAATATCTTTAAAATATTGTGTATAATGTCCAATTAAAAATTCTATTTCTCTATCTGAAACTATATCAAGTTGTAAATTTAATAATTGTCTTAAATATCCTACTTGTGATTCATCATTTAAAAATATTTTTAATTCTTCTACACAATATGTGTATAAATCACAAAAAGTTAAAATATATTGATCATTGTCAATAGAAAGAGTAGATAAATCAATTTTTTCAATATATTCATTATAAAGCACTTGTGGTAAACTTATAGTTAATATATTTGTTTTTTCTAAATGACAAGCTATACCATATATAATTGTATCTTGGAATAATGATGTATCATTATATCCTAACATAGGTGTTTCATATGTTGTTGATAATGCTATATCTGATATTTCTTGTTCTTCTAATGTTGTTTGAACATTTATTTTTCTACATATATCATCAAAAAAGTGATGAAGTAAATATTGCATTTGTGAGTCATCAATACTTACTTCTAGAACATTTTTGATGTAGGTTATGTCAACAATCATGCTATTCTTATTAATTTATCTTCATAAAGGTGTGCAAGAGATTCTGCTGATCTGTGTTCTGCTGGATCTACCCCTGATTGTGTTCCTACAGAATTAAATTCTGCTTGTTTTTTAGCTAAATCCTGTGGCCCGTCTATGAATCCCATTTTATATAGTTGTAAAAATTGTTCTGTTGTGATTTCTACAACTTCACCTTTTTCAACAGTAAAAACTGTTGGTAATCCTTCAATAAGTGGTTTATATGACTTACGAACTTTATTACCAACTAATTCTGTTTCTTCTTCCCTTAACAACAATGTTTTTCTTGTTGCTGCACTAAATTGTGGATCGAAAGTAATTTTAACTGTTTCAGGATATTTATTTTTTTGTGTTTTTGTTTGTTTTTTTGCCATTTTTATTACCTCGTTAAATATAAAAAATTAAGTTAGAACTTATGGTGAAGTTCCACTTGTTTTTGTTAATACAATTTCAACAACATCTGTTCCAGTTAAGTCTTTGTTTGTAATTGTTATATTAGATGCATGTGTATAATCTTCATATCCTGTATTGCCTGATGTAGTAGCACTATAAGTACCTGCAGGTACATTTTGTACAGTACAACCACCAGCACCTCCACTATTACTTGATTCAAAGATTTTAGTAGAATCAGTAGTGTCAGTTAATGTCATTTTAATACCAGATACATTACCATCTGCATCAGAAATATGGAAACCTACTGTATATGTAGTTACAGTTTGTTGTTGTTCTTGTTGTTGACCACTTCCGGAATTACCCTGATCCGCTGGGAGAAGCACCAGCTCCTGATGCTTCTTCTCCATATCTTGGAGAGTCTTCAGGTGCAATTGGTTTGCCTTCGTCGTAATCATCTGTTGGGTATCCATTATCTGGATCTGCATATCCATCTACTGGGTCCCATCCTTTTGATACGATTGTTGTTTGCATAATTGCATCATTATCTACTGGGTTAGATGAAGTGTATGTACCATAATCTTTTCTTGGGTTTACTTCGTCTTGTGGTCTTGTGATTGTGATTTTTGCAATTGCATCTGGTCTTACTACTGCTGGTTTTTCCCAATAAGTCAAGTCTAACACATCTTCTCTTGTTTCTGGTAATCTGTATTTTTCGGTGTGTACACCGTTCATGGTTACTAATATGATTGGTTCTTTAGAACTGTCAATGATGAATACTGTGTCTTCTAATTCAGGAATAATTTGGATTCTTAATCCTGCAATGTATTCTCCAAATTGTCCGTCTTGCATTACACCAGGGATACCTGATTTGTAATAAGTTTTGAAGTCTTCGTCTTTTAATAAGTCTGCGTATGTTCTTTCAGACATTAATACCATATCAGGTTCTACACCATATGGGTTTTCTCTCATTAATGTTTTTGTGTCTACAATATCATCAAATTTTAATGGGAATCCTGTTGTAGATGATGGTGTTACAATGTTGTATCCTGCTCCTGAAAGCATACAGAGTCTGATATCATTGTTTTCTTTTTTGAGTAATCTTTCATTTGCTCTTCTTGCTTCTGTTTGGAAGTAATTTGAGTCAAAAGCCATCATTTGTTGTTCTTCATCAGTCATTTTGATACCAGTACCAATTTGACGTAAGTTGAAACTTAATTGATCGTAGACATCTCTTGCTTTAGGAATTTCTGAACCTTCAACGATTTCTACAGCAATTCCTGCTGCCCATTTTCTTGGTAATGTTACATAATAAGTATTTACTTTGACTACTTTAATAAATTGTCTGAAGTCTGATTCTGTTTCGATATATTGAGTAATTTCTTCGGACAATTCTGGGTCAAATCTGTTATCAGCGACTACTGCGCCGCCTCCTGCGAAATTAACTAATTCTCTTGCCATGTTATCTTATCTCCTTAAATTGCCTCAATATATGCTCTGATAACATCATATTTGTTATCTGCTTGGTTACTATATGCTCTACCTACAGCTTCTTCAACATCATCAGCTTTGGCAAATAAACCATCATCATCACATTTGATTAAATCACCAAATTTAATGCCTTCACCTGCTTTTGCTAAAACATATGTAATACAATTTCTTTCTACTGTTAATGCTTGTCCAGCTAATACAGTTACATCTCCTAAAAAGTATGGAGCATATGTTGGGTTTGCACCTGTAACTGGATTACCTAAAGTTTTGGTTCTTGCAAATTCACCTTGTGCTTCTGAAGTTACAGCTTTTACTACACCAAGGAATTGTGTTCTGTCATCACCATCTTTACAGAATCTTGCACCACGTGCATTGTATCCTGTTGCGGTAGATTCAACAGCTGCAGATATACCTTTTCCTACTTGTTGTTGTGAAGAAGTATATCCTACATGTTCAATGGCTTTTTCTAATTTTTCAGCAGCATGAATAGTAAATGCATTACCTGTAATGTCACTCATCTAATCACCTTATCCTTTAAAAGCTCTTAATAATGCAGAATATTGTCCTGCTTCTTTTTTACTTTCTTTGTGAGGTTGTTCACCGCTTTGAAATTCACCAGGTTGTTCTTTTTTAGCTGGTCTTTTTTCTAAAATTTCTTTATAATTAGCAGTTAATCTGTCAATAAATTCCTCTGACATTTCATCAACGTCACCTAAACTTTCTTTAACACCTAACTCTTCTGCAAGTTCTTGTAATTCTTCTTTTTTCTTAGCTAATTCTGCTTCTGCTTGTGCTTGTGCTTCAGCTCTAAATTCAGCTAATTCTTCTGACATTTCGTCAACTTTTGCTTGAAGAGCTTTATTATCTTGTTGCAAAGTTGCAATTTCTGTTTGATTATTTAATTTTAAATCTTCAATTTCTGATTGATGTGATTCTTTTAATTGAGTGATTTGAGCTTCTAAATCAGAAACTTGTTGTCTTAACTCAATGTTTTCAGTTTGAAGATTATCATTTTGTGTATTTGACATAATCTCATCCTTTAATTTTCCAAATTCTACTTTAAGTTTTTCTGCATCTTCGCCACCAAAGGAACTTGATACTGATGCTCCTGGGTCTGCACCAAATGTAACTAATGAAAGTTCATGACAATTCATGTCCTTACATATTAAGTGCATTTCTGGGTCTAAAAGAGGGTGATGTGTGCATTTTTCACTTAAAAATTCATTTCCACAGATGCTACATATTGGTGTAAAATCAAAACCAATTGATGTATCTGTTATGAGTCCTCTTTCGATTTTTTCTCCTAAATTGGAGTCATCCACCATTAAAGATGCTTCATATTTAACACCTTTCATTCCAACGTCTTCATCTAATGTTGTTCTTGTTTTATTGACAAGTCCAACAATATTATCAACACTATCTGTGCCATGATCTTTAAATAGACGTTTTCCTTTAAGAGATCTTGTACAATTTCTCATTTCAGATTCTGGTACTTCATAGAATCCATTTACTATAAAGTCTTCTCCACCATGTATGGCGAATCCTTCTAATTGTACATCTCCATTGTCGTTATGCTTTAAAGCAAATTTGGAGTTTAATGAAAAAGTTTCTCTCATATTACTTTCTCCAAAAAATTTAGCTTATGTTTAAGCTATATTTAGTTAATTTCTCTAATGTATTTAAAAGGAAAAATTTTTCAATCTTTTTTTGCTTTAAATATCCAAGGTTTTGTTTCATATTTACGATATTTTGGATAATTTTGTTTCTTAAGATGATATGTAATACCTTTAGATGTTATGTTAAGTGAATTTATATTATACCTTTCAATTAACCAGCTAAGTAATTCTGTTGATGAAGCTTCCCCTTTTTCAGCTAATCCTACTTCAATCATTTGATATGCTTTTTTATATGAATTTAATCCTTCTTTCATTTTACTAACACTCCTTTATGATTCATTTTTTGTATCTTTTGGATCTCCTTTACCTGATCTATTTTTAGGTTCATTTGGTTTTGTTGGGTCACCATATGTTCCACCAGCTGGTTGCATTAATGCTGATTCAATATCAGCATTAACTTTTTCAATCCATGAATCATCAATAAATTCTAATTGTTCAACTGGTATTGCTTGTCCTCTAAATGAAAGTTGTGCTCTTGCTTCATCTCTTGAAATAAGACCATATCGTAAAGCTGGGAATAACCAAGTAGCTACATCAGCATTAGATTCTGTTGTAAGTGTTGGAAAAATAAGATAAATATTGGCATAATCTTTTCCTGGAGTTTTACCTTGTGCTTCTAAAAATGGTTCATATAATTGTTCTACAAGTGTATCACTAAAATCCATTTGCAAATCTTTTAAATCGTTAATATATTGTGCTGCTTGAGTTTTAATTGCTGATAAATTATCTGCTTTACCACCAATAATACTCATAGGAAATGTTAAAAGACCAAATGATTCTTTTAGTGCTTGTAATGTACTTACCATATCATATTGATGTTGTGCAAAACCTATTGTTTCTGTTGTTATTCTATCTGTTGTTACTACATCATTTGAATATTGTAATTGGTTTTGTAATGATTCTACAATGCCTTCTAATTCTTCTTCCTGAAGTTCTTCATCATCTCCAACTTCAATTAACCATTGTAAAATTGGTATCGCAAATTTATCCACAATTTCTGCAAGATTTAATTCAGTATTAAGCATTAAATGAAGTGTTTGAACTAATTTACCTAAAAATGACATTCCAAATACTTGTCCAATATCTGCATCATATGCAAAACAAATAATATCTTCAGGTGGAATTTCTATATCACCATCTGTACCTTTATATATCCATTGTTCTATTTCACCATCCGCTTCATTAATTTCCGGTTCCATATTTTTAGGATGTAATAAATACATATTAGTAAGCATATCTTCTTCTTTATTACCTATGTATAAGAAAGAAGTTCCATATTTTAATGCTTGAAGATACATTTGTTTAATATGTTTACGTTTTAATCTTGCAGTATACATAAAACATTCTGCTTCTAAATCTTCAACTCTATTACCTTCTAAATCTAATATTTGTACTCTAAACATTTCAGGTACTGAATCAGATGCTATTTTTTTTAACACACGATTTAATATTGTTGAATGATATAATCCATCAATAAGATCATAATCAAGATCTTGTGAGCCATATATATCTGTATATGAAGAAAATTTTTGAGAATATGTTCTTTCTTCATATCTTTTCATATCACCTGCAAAAGTTGCAACAACTTTATCTCGTTTACTTCTAGCAATAATATTCTTTTTATCTAGAGTCTTCTTCTTGGTATGTTCATTATCTTTTTGCTGTGTCTGTTGGGCCTTTGTTTTTTGTTCCGCCATGTCTTATCTCCAAAACTTTTTACAACTGCTTTTGGTACTTGTTTAACTATAATTGGAGGTTTAAAATTTAATCCAAGTGCCATATTATAAATACATAAATTCATTGCATCAACATAATCATCAGAACCTGCTCCTTTATCATAAATAAAATTATTATCTTTAGTCATCTCCCTTTTATATCCAGTCATTTCTTCTGATAACCTTTTATTATATTTAACTTTAACTTTACCTTGCTCCATTGCCGATACTCCAAATTCAACAGCTTCTCTTTTAGTTTTTAATGAAAATATAAAAGGTTCAACAGGATATGGATTACGACTTTTCTTAACCATTTTTGCTACTTTTTCATATATTGCTGCACCTACACCTGTTGCATCTATAATTCCTCTTCTAATATTAGGAAATCTTTTAGGTAATTCATAAATTAAATAATTTTCAATTTCACTATATTCTGTTCCAAGTGGAAATTCTTTCTTGTATCGAACATCAAGTGTTCTATCTATTGGATCATATTCATTACCAACTTCAGCTATATATAATACTGTTTCATTTCTTGTTTTTCCAATATCTACACCATATACTACCAATTTATCTGATGTAAATGGTTCTGGTTTTTCAGTATAATTACTTTCATAAATATTAGTTGGTTGATCATAAAAAATCTTATTTTGTAATTCTAATGGATATACATCAGTAACACTTGACATAAATTCCAAACAATATTCTTGTTTAAAATCAATAGGTCCAATATTTAAATAGTCTTCTTTTAATTCTTCTATTGTAATACGTGGTGTACCTGATGCTATAATATTATCATTTTCATCTAAATATGCTGTTTGTTTTCTATATACTGTGAATGTTCCTTTGTTGTCAGGATAATATTTCCATTCTCCATTATCCCATATTGCTGGTGCATTTTCAAGTGATTCATATAAAAATCCTACTTTTGCTCTTGGAGTTCCAGCAACTATAAATTTTGAATCTCCCTTTTGTCCACGAATAACTGGAATAATCTTTTTAAGTAACAAATCAGGTACATCTTGAATTTCGTCAATAATTAGTAAATTAGCACCAGAACCGATTACTGAAGATACATTTCCTTTACCCCCACCTGTTCTGATTGCTATTCTTGAACCATTTTTAAATTTCTTTTCCATTACATTATTTACTTTAACATCTTGTAAAATTATTGATGATCTTTCTATCATTCCTGATATTGTTTCTGCTAATTCTTTTGCTTGTGTTTCAGTAGGGGATAGTACAAATACTCTTTGATGCTTAAAAAATAATGCTCTATGTATACATTCAATGGCTAACATAAATGATTTTCCAAGACGTCTACCACAAAAATATACTACTGGAGAGATTTTTGATGATACCATTGCTTTTTGATGTTCTTCTAATTGATAAAATCCTCCATCTTCTGATCTTATCATATGTTCAGCAAAAAATACTATATCATCTCTACATTTAAGTATAAATTCTCTTTCATTCATAATATCACTAACAATTATAACAAGCACAACTACATGAACCAGTTCCAGCTACTGGCCATCCTACTGAATGTGTTGTAGAATCTCCTCCACTCATAATACCACGTGATAAATCTACTGATTTAATTGTTCCATTATCATCAATCATTGTATGGTAATGTCCATCTATATGGAATATCCAATTTTTTTGACCCACACAGTCGAGTACACTTTTTAATATTGTTGAACAATCTCCACAATTAAATCCACATTCTCCTGATGTCCATCTTTCTTCATTACATTTATATTTTCCACAATTATCAGCATAACAACAATATTTAAATTTTGAACTTGCTACATAAAATGCTTCTTCGGCTGTTTTTCCTGCTACTTCTTTTTCATATGTACTGCCTTGTTTACATCTTCCTGCTGTCATTTGTTCTGATGGTGCATTTTGTGTTGCATAATCTACTCCACCTGCTCCAGAGTGAGGTATTCTGTGATCTCCATATAATTGTGATATTTCTACTCCAAAACAATCATCTCCATACATTGCTCCAGCACTTGAACCACTTGATGTTGTTCCTGATTGTATTCCTCCTGTTCCAATTGTTGCATTAACTGGATCTTCTGGAGTGTCTGGACCATATTTTAATAATAAACTCATTATTGGTGCATGTTTTGGTGTCCATCTAAATCTATATGATTGCACAAAATAAATTTCATAATCTTTTTTTTCTATTTCAACATCATATTTTTCACCATCTTTTGTAGTAATATGCTCAATTGTCCTCTTTTCTCCATCTATTTCTTGTATAACTTCATTAATATTAGTAATTCTAACACCTTTTCTCAATTTCTTTTCTTTCTTTTTGTATGTTTTTTTAATCGGTCCTTTTTCATTAGTGTTAGATACTCTTGTTAATGTCTTTGGTATTTTAACCCAACTTCCAACTGTGATATTAGGATTATAAACACAATCTAATTCTATATCTAATGAATAATCTCTTATATGTGCAGATAATAATGCTTTTGCTTTAGATTTTGCTGTTTCTTCATCATCTTCAAGAAATTCATAATAAAATATGTTTTCTCCATATAATTGTATTAATGCATCATGTTGATATCTTACCATACCATCAGCATATGTAACTTCAACAGCATTATAACAACCTTGTGTTGTCCAATTATGTGTAATGCCACCTATTGCTATATCTTTCATTTTTATTTCAGGAATATGTTCTTCATATAAATCTCTATATTTATACATATCTTTAAAAGATAAAAGATAAGCCATATTATTAGCAATAGTAAATATACCATCTATTGCTCCAAGTATTTGCTTAATTAATCCATAAAAAGTTTTATCAGGAATTAGTACTGCACTTCCACCTGCACTTGTTGATCCACCTGATGGTGCTTGTGATCCATCACAAGCTAATTCACCTTTTGATAATTTTTCAGCTTCTTCTTCTGATGATGATGTTGGACCTGAAACTAATGTTAATTGATCTTGTGATCCATCAATATGTTCCCAACCTTCAACTGAAAAATCTGCATCACATCCGCCTTCAGATTGTACACAATATATATGCCCTTCTGCTACTCCATCTGTTCCATCAAATTTTTCTACTTTTTCTTGGTCATTTTCCCAATGCCAACCCCACATTAAAGCAGGTTTGCCACATTTTGCACATTTATTTTCAAAAACAAATTTATTTATTCCACTTGCTTGATCTTTACTAGCTGATTTGACTCCTATAGCGCATATTTTTGATTTATCTGGTGTTCGTCCATATTTATCATATACACAATTTCCAGTTACTTGTGCATCATCTGAATTATTAGAATTTTCTTGATTATTTTGGTCACTTTGATTAGTTTGATTAGTATTTGAAGTATCTTCAGGCATTTTTATTTTTTCTCCATCTTTTGTCTAAAACTCATAAATAATATTTTTTTAGTATTTAAAGTTATTTATATTTCAACTTTTTTCAATGTCTTACATATATATTTTAGAAAAAATAATGTAAGACAATAATAAAAATGAGGTTTTGATAAAAATGGATAAATTTACAATCAGAGTTGACAATGCTCGTAGAGATTTTATGAATATGGATGGTACTTTATGGGAAAATGTTGAACGATTGTGGAAAATGGGATATAGTTTGAGAGTTATTTCCGAAATTACTGGAATTACCCGTAGTATGTTGCAAAGAAAATTAAGTGAAGATGGTCATGGTCGTGATGATGATGTAAGAACTCAAAATCGTGATTATCGTGTTCAACAAGCAAAAAGGTTATTTGATAATGGTAAAAATAGGCAAGAAGTTGCTTTTGAGTTGGGTGTTAATGTTCGTACTGTTGATAGTTATATGAAGCAATTACGTAATCGTGGAGATTTGTAATGAAGCAACAATCAAGTTATGTTGATGCTGATAAATGGAGTGAAAGATTAGGATTGCCTTATGTTAAACAAGAATGGTTTAATTATAGGTTAGGTACTGGTTGGGGTGATCGACAAGGTAGTAATGCAAAAGCAAATATGGTTAAAGTTGGGCATATTCATAATTTAGAAGGTAAAAGAAATTTAAGTCAAAAATTAAATGTTATGTTAGATAGCATTATTAATGGGGATTGGGAATATGCCACTAGTTTGTATGGTGGTTTAATTGCATTTTGCTTTAAATATTGTGCAGATGATATTAGTTACTATGAAGATAATAGGAACAAAAATACAGTATCTGTAATCAAGTGTTGTGAAGAACTAAAATTTCCTAACTGGTGTAGGAGTAAACTAGAAAAAATATTCAAAATGAGTCCTTCATTAAAAGATTATTTGTATGCTTTTGATAATGTGCCACAAGTTAATTTTGATGTTGATAGTGCTTTAATGGTATATAAGATGCAAGGTGAAAAAGCTATTTTTAGTATTTTAATGCAACTTTTTTTTAGATATAAATATACTGATGTAACTATTGCTAATTTAGTACCTGAATTACCTATTATATGGACACCTAAAGTATCTAATTTGGTGAATGGTACTGATTTTCCTGTTGTTGCTACAAGATTTAGTAATGAATTTTATTGGAAACAAATAAATGGTAGTTTTTTTCTTTTTGATGAGTTTGATAATCCTATTGATTGTGCAAATTGTGGAAGGTTTAATGTTTTTAGTGAATCTTTGGGTAATAGGTTAAGTTTCTTATCTCAAAGTGGTGAATTTCCTTGGTATCTTATTTGTTGGAATTGGGGTGATTTAGTTAAAGCCGTAGGACACTTTCATGGAGATATTTTGGTAAGAAATTTGAGTGGTGGATATAATAAATGGTTCAGATTTGGTTTAGGAGGACAATTAGCTGCTTTTATTGAAGGACCTAGTGTATTTAGTAAAAAAGGTAATAAAAGTATTCCTAATATTAAAGTTAAAAGTTATCCACAAGATAAACGTGTTGTAGGATTAATTAATTTGAATGGTAAACGGGTAAGTAGGACAACCAATGCTGAAGTTGTTTGGAATTGGGAAGAAATGTGTGATTGGTTTGAGTTAGGTAAGTTATGTAAAAGAGAATTACAATTTTAATTTTTTTTATATTTTTCGTGTAGGACACTTTATAGATTTTTGTTTTTGCCAAATATACCCGCTTCGCTGCTGGTGTGTAACTTAAAGGAGAGTGCTTATCTCTCCATTCTGGGCACGATGGAGTCTTTATTGGACTTGAAGCACCCAATACTCTGTCCATTGTGTCAATACAGAGCAGAAACCTTTCGGCTTCAGCAACCGAAAGTAGTCTGTTGAGTTACAGTCAATTAAGCAACAAATAGGTGTCTATAATGAAAATAAACTCAGTTATAGTGGGCATTCAGTACCACGAAGGCGTAAAATCCTTGAATAAAGGAGATGTAGTTGAATTATCCTTTAATGGAGCAGATGACGAATTTCCTACTGGTATTCGTGTTTTAAACAATGATGGTGTTGTTATTGGCAATATTATTGCCAATATGAACCACCCATCAATATCAGATGATATAATAGTCCTCAATGACTTAAAGAACAATTCTTACATAAGAAAAGTAACAACAAACAACTGTAAAGCAGTTGTTGTTGGAATTAAAAGGTATGTGGTGTTTATCACCATTAATACCGATAATGTAGTTAGTAATGAAGAAATAACCGAAGAAGAAGGGGTTAATATGGCAATAGAACAAGTATATGTAAAACCAATAAGCAAAGAAGAAGAAGAAGTAGTAGAAGAAGAAGTTTGGAAAGTATTTAATGGCATTGATGAAATGAGTGCCAAAGGATACTTTAAAGACAATAAATACATCGTAGAAGCATACTACGAAGATGAAAACCTCTATAAAGTGTCTACTGAAAGATTAGAAAAGTTAGGATTTAAACAACAAAATGGAGATGAAACTATGGAGTTAAAAGAACAAATTAAAGAAGTAGAAGCAAAAATGGAAAAGAACAGAGAAGAAAGGAAAAGATTAAGATATGAAAGAAGAGCATTAAGAAAAGAACTTACAAGACTTGAAAAACAACTTGAAGAAGTTGAAAACAACACAGATGAAGTTGTTGAAGAAACAACCGATGTGGAAGAAAAAGGTGAAACTATGGAAGAAAAAATTGCTAAAATCAACAAAGAGTCCATTATACAAAGTGTAATGGAAAGAAACATAAAACCAATGACTATTGAATTAATGCAAAATGGTCTTGAAGAAGGTTTTGAAAAAGCAAAAGAGGAATATCCAATGGAAACAATGATGTTCTCTATGCAATATATTGATTTGCACCCAATCGCAAATGTTATTATGACTATTAGGTCTATTGATGACCTCATTGCACTTAAATACTTAAATGGTCAAATTTCTGGTGGCGAATTCGACCACATGAGAGCTTGGATTGGTATCCACGCTTACTTCTACTATGAACACATCATAGAAGAAGTAAGTATGGAAGAATTCTTCACAGAAGCATCATTAAAAGCTTCTGAAAAATTCTTAAAAGAACAAGAAGACAGAGAATACAGAGATGATGATGAAGATTGTGGTAATAACACCACTTCTTCTTCATCTATTAATAACAATAACAATGATGATGATAATGATGATTGTAATAATAATGATGATGATGATTATGGTGAAAACCCAACTATTGAGTTTGTGTCTTGGACACAACAATCATATGCTTGGTGTGGTTCAGATGTAACCATTAAAGTCAATGGTAAGGAAATCACACTAAAAAGACCACTTATAAGTGGTGGTAATGTATGGTTTGATGATGATTGGGGAGAACATGTTGAAGATGGACCTTGGTCTATCAGAGAAGATGCTCTTCCTAACAATCTCAAAGCACACATTAAGAAAATTGAAGAAGTAGTTAATGAAAACATCCCAGAAGGATGCTGTGGTGGGTGTGTATAAACACACTCACTTAAAATAATAGAGGTGATAAAATGGGATATGATGTAACAATCCATGCATACGATGAAGATGGTCATTTCATTGGTTTTATTATTGATGATTGGTCACTTACATGGATGAGAGAATTTAGTTATTTCTCTCATAAGCATATTCATCATAAAGATTCATGTGGTGAAGAAGTATTTGCAAAACAAACTGCAATTGACTTCTTATACTACTGTGAAAAACATGGTCTTTGTGTTGAAGAAGAATATCGTGGTGCTATTGAAGTAGCGAAACGTATTCGTGATTGCAAAAATCTTGCATTTTATGACATTATTGCTGTTTAAATGACATAGTGAGTCTTAAAAATCTATATTTATTTATTTTAGGAGGTATTGTCTATGGATAAAACAGATGATATTTATTTAGCAAGTTTATTGAGAGCAACTTTAATTGTGCCTATTCAAGGTGCAAAAGATGAAAAAAGGTTAAAAGAGTTTTTAAATAAAGCCAATATACATTTTTATGATGTATATGGTGATGAAATAGTATCTGAATATAAAGATATCTATTGGGAAGAAGCTATTGACATTGACAGAAAATGGTTAGCTTATGACGATCCATCATTACAGTTTTACTATACCAAAGGTATGGTAAGTGTGGATGAAGTATATCTTCAAAGAGGATTTGAAGATACAATAGATGGTATTCCAATATCATTAATATTGACAATGCCTACTGTATTTCCTGAATTTAAGCTTATTGAAGATTTAGAATGCATATCCTTTACTAAACAAGATGGTACTGAAGAATGGTATGAACTTGTTGGATATGATTGGTTTGATTTAATTGAGGTGAAAGAATGAGTAAATTGTTACAAACCAAAGAAGGGATTATTCCCCTCACCAATGGTGACATTGCTGTTGGCAATGTCTTAACTGCTGGTTTACTTAAAAAACAAGCAGTTAAATTAATTAGTACCCCAATTACTTGGGAAGAGTTTGATGAATACAAACAAATGGTAGAAGATGGTAAAGCCATTAACTTTATGGGTCACCCATCTACTGCTACTCTTGTTGGTATGGAAGCTAATAGAGTTAGTTTACAAGCCGACTATGGTAGTACCCTTATTGTAGTTCAATATGATGGACCACGTCTTAATGAAGGTGCTACTGATTTACCTGAAGGTGCAAGTTTACTTCCTATGAAATGGGAAATTAAAATGCCTTTAAAAGTAAGAGTTAAAAAACTCTTACATTTATAAATTTTGTGATGTGTATGTGTAGTTTAATCGATATATACTTCATTTTTAAACAAAATGAAGAAAAAAGACAAAAAATCATAAAGATGAATAAAGTAATCGATATGATTAATGCAATTGAATTACCATATAGAGCTAATCTATATGGTATTAGAACTATGGAGCATTTTTACCCACATAGTGAGATGGATAAATTAAAAGAAGAGTTACAAACTCTTAAACCATATAAATATGGTGCTAAAATGTTTAAAAATGAGGTGAAAGAATGAAAAAGTTTTCACATGCAGAGGTTACTGAAGTATCTATTAGTATCAAAGTACGTGTTTTAGAATTATCTAAAACATTAGAAGAACTTGAAATTGAACATCAAACACACTATAAAGCTATTAGTGTGAATGGCGTTAGGTATCAAGGTACAAGACAGTTAAATTTATTAGCTCAATTAATTGAGCAAAAAGCATTATAATGGAGGAAAATGTATATGAATATTGAAAATTTAATAGATGCTATTATTAATAGCATCTCCAATTTTTTTATAGCTTTTTGGGTAACTTCTATAAAAGATGCCCAAAAAGAGTATAGAAAAGATCATTGCTTAAATAAATATGATGATAACAATTGGAAAGACAACATTTATTGGTGAAAAAATGAAAAACTATTTTAAAAATGGAAAATGTACTATTGCTGATAAATTTATTAGCAATAAAAAAGTCGTCTATTGTAAAAATTGTGAAACTGCAATTCCATGTAATAATGGTACTGTATGTAGATTCCTATTAGATGAAAAATACTAGTTGTTAAAATGACATAGTGAGTCTTAAAAATCTAAATTATTTTTTAAGTGATATTATGATGGATAGACAAAAATATATTGAACTCCATTCAATCGAATGGGATATTATTAATTCACCATGTGGTGAATGTGAGTTTGTTGACAACTGCCAGTATTATTATGGCAAATGTCCAAACGAAGATAAATAGACTGTTGAATTATTGACATAGTGAGTCTTTAAAATCTATTAATTTATTTATTGGAGGAAATAAAATGGCTTTATTAAATGTAGAAGAAGTTAGTTTAGAAAAAGTTGAAGAATTAGTTAAATACACTCACAAAAGAGTAGAAATGGCAGAAAAAGTCTTAAAAGACCCATCTGATGAAAATCTCATTGAGTACAACCACATTGTTGAAATTCATGGTGAGCTCAGAAGAGATTTATGCATCTATCCAAAACTAACCGAAGCTGAAAAAGCTGCAAGTGCAATTTGGATGACTAGAAGAGATGATATTGATTGGTGGTAGATTCCAAAAACTTTATATATTAAGTGAAAGAAGGTGAAAGTATGCAAGATGTAAATAATTTTATGGCTGAGTTAGGTAGACAACCTTTAGTCCATATGACTAAACCAAGTGACAATGAATTTAAATTCACATTTACTGGAGGGTTGTTTAAAGCTCTTGATAAATTAACAGCTATTGAAGCTGCAATTGATAGATATTTAGGTGAACGTTACAATGTTAAAACTATCTATGGTGATGGTTTAGATGTCACCTTTAAAGTAACTGAAAAATAAACTGTTGAATACTGACATGGTGAGTCTTTAAAATCCAATTAATTTATTAAATGAGGTGTAAATATGGAAAATGAAATGACTTTTGAACAAATGGAAATGGCTTTAATAAAATGTGGTACACAATACCCAGAAATGTTAGATGTTGTAGTTATGTTACAACAAAATGATTTAAGAAATAGTGAAACTCTTAATAGAACAGTAAATTCAGTTGATAAAACAGTTGACACTATGGCAGAATTAGCCAACACAGTACAAGAAATGAGTGAAATGCTTATTCAAATGAAAAAAGAAATCAAAGAATTAGAAGAAGAAATTGAAAAAATGAAAAAAGGTGATAATGTGGAAGAAAAAACTACTATTGAAATGTGCAACGATGTTGTAGAAGCAGTTGAAAATGGTAATGATGATGACTTTTTAGCATCATATATGGAATTAACTGCTGCTTTAAAAGCAGAAGTACAACAAGACATTGAAAATGAAAAAGAACTATATGGAGATGATGATATGGAAGACGTGATCAACATACATAGTGAAATGACATATGGTGATAGCACCATTAAAGTATTATGTGATGGTAGATACAATGGAATTAGATTCTGGATTATGAACATTAGAGGTAGTCACCCTTGTGGTTACATTGAAGTTCCAAAAGATCATCCATACTACAATCTCACTTATCAAGAAGGTGCATATCTTCCAGTACATGGTGGTGTTACATTTAGTGAAGACCACTTAAATGATGTAGTTGAAGATACTTGGATTTTAGGTTGGGATTATGGACATTTTGGAGATAAAACTCTTCACTTTGGAGGTGAAAGGCATTATGTTGCCGATATTATTGACGAAGTAAAAGAAGCAATTAATTATTTAATTGAGCAATAAGTTGTTGAATGTTGACATGGTGAGTCTTAAAAATCCAATTTATTTATTAAAGGAAGTGTTTTATTATGGCAGAAATGAAAATTGTAGAAGTAGTTGACATCGAAAATGGTATCTTTAAAGTGGAATTACCATCCAGAGAAGATGCTGAAAAATTATGCAAAATGATGAGAGAAGATTTCCCTTATGCCATTATCAATGGTACAGGTTACTACTCTGACATCTACATCTTAAACTTATTCAAACAATGGGGTGATTTAGTTACCACTATTGAAGATGAAGATGGCCCATGTACTTGTCTTAATTGTGAAAAAGACTGTACACACACAGACAATAAACCTTGGAGATTATCTCCTCCTGGGTTAATCTCTGATCGTCATAGATGCTCCACAGAAACCTTTTGGGCAGAGGTAGTTCAAGAAAGATATAGACATTTCATTGATGATAATGGAAATGTTTATTCTATTACTTCTGCTGAAAATGGTGGATTTTGTGGCACAGTTTATGATATCTTCTTTGAAGATGGTAATAAACTAGAACATATTGGTCTTTGGCACAGAGGTAATGCTCCTAAATGTGTTAGACACTTCTTTAGAAAAGGAAGAAGGGAATGTTCAAAAAGATAGTTATTAAAATTAGTAGGTGATAAAAATGAGTAGATTTGAAAAGGTTGATGGTTACAATGCCATCAAAGACAACGAGAATTTAGTTTATACTCTTGCAGAGTATGAACCAAAATGTTACGGTGTTGATGAGTTTGATGTAGATGAGTTACTACATTTACTCAACACCATGAATGATGAAATTAATGACCTAAAAGGTCAAATTGCCTATTTGGCAAACAAAAATGAAGAAGATGAATAAATCTTCTTCTTATTTACTTATTGGAGGTATGTATATGGTGCAAAAAATTGTAGATGAAATATTAAATAATGCAAAATTGATGGAATGTTTCGAGTCAGTTACAGCAATTGACGATGAAACAATATTAATAATAAATATGGAAATACATCCAGGTGAATTAACAAGAATAATTAAAGACAACGGATATAAAATTAAAGATGAACAAAATTATACCGTTGTCAATGGAGAAACTTTTGATTCATATTATTGGAGTGTAATACATGAATGGGTAAATAATCATATGCCTAAAAATATTTCTCATTGGAGTGAAGAAGGGAGAAATGCAGAAAGAAAATTAAAAAAACAATTTTTCAAAGAAAATAGTATAATAAAAATTAATATTATTAAAATTAAACCATATTTGGCTGATATTGATCAGTTGTATGAAGAATGGAAAGAAGAACATCAAGATGATTTTACAGTTAAAGATTTAATTGAAGAATTAGAAAAACTTGATCCAGATACTCTTATCTATGGAATAGACAATGAATATGGAGAATATGTCATTAATTGTATTAGTGATATACATACCGAAAGAAGTTGTCCTGATTGTAATAGTTGTGGCTGTGTTCATTGTCATACTAGAAAAATGTTTGAAAGAAAATATGTAGTTTTAGAATAGGAGGCAAAAAATATGCAATTATTAACCAAAGAAATGAAAGAGAACCTTCCAGCTCTTGGAAGTACAGCAGAAGAAAGTAACCCAATGTGTGTAGCACACTTCTTCAACCCATGTGGTGCAGGTGATTGGTATGTCATTGAAGGAGGTGAAGTCAATGGACAATATATCTTCTATGGTATTGCCAATATATTTGCACCTGATTTTGGTGAATTTTTACTTTCTGAATTAGAAAGTGTCAAATTACCTTTCGGTTTAACTATCGAAAGAGATTTATATTGGACACCTAAAGGTGCTCAAGAAGTTTTCAAAGGAGAACTTGCCAAGTTATAGACTGTCGAATTTTTGGACCTGAATATGTCCTTAAACTATTCATTTTTAAATAAAATAACATATGGAGAGTGATTTACGTGAACGTAAAAGCAACTGAAGACGCAAGAGTAGTTATAATCGAATCTGGAAACGAAAAAGTTATGGTCGCACAGACCCCATTCGGTACTATGGTAACCGGTGAAGAAGATGGTAACATCACCTTCGAACCTCTTACCGAAGTTACTGAAGAAACTTTAATTGCCGAATTTGGTGCAGAAACTGCAGAAAAAATCGGTGTATGTTTAGGAATTGTAATGCAGCAAATTGCAGAACAATTAGAACAAGTTGAAGGATCCATCGATGTCATCGATGAAGAAGATGGTATCTACCTTGAATAAGACTGTCGAATGTGACCTGATCAAGTCATTAAACTGATCATCTTTTTATTAACAAAATTTAAGGAAGTGAAAAAATGCCTGAAATAAGTATTTTAAGAACCGAGATTGACGAACTTAACGAATCTGTTGCTAACTGGTTAGGAGAAATCGACCTCTTAACCCAACAGATCGAAGATGCAAGAGAAGAAATCAGCACCAAAACTGCTGAAATCGAAAGATTAGAAGCAGAAGCTGCAAGAGGTGACTTAATCACCCAACTCACAGAAGCTCTTGCAGGAATGTCTACTGAACAGTTAGCTGGTTTAGTTTCCTCACTTCAAAGTGGAGAAACACCAACCATTCAACCTGCACCTGTGGTTGAAGAACATCCAACTGTTACAGTTAATACTGTAACTGACACTCTTCAAGAAATTGAATCAGCTGATGTCACATTTGATATGTTGACAGATGCTATGCACAATGCTGCAATCACACTTGTAGGTATTAAATACCAAGACTTATGGAGAATGCATCATCAAGTACCAGCAATTGGTGACAGAATCACTCTTGCAAAAAGAGATGGTTCAGCTTCACAAAATACCGTTGGTTACACAACTGATGGTATTAGTGTGGGTATTTTACCTGCTAGTGATGATAAATTTGCCCAATTAGAAAGAATTGGTGCAAATAGTATTAACAATAGAACTGTTGGACTTGACCACAGTATCTTTGATACTGAATATGAAGTTGTTGGTGTAATCTGTGGTGCATTCATCTTCTTGAATCCTGTAACTGCAGATGAAACTGTTGAGGTTGCTGAAGAGCAACCTTCTAACAACATCAACATGATGAATTTAGATGTTATGGGTGTTAGAGCATCCGATGAACAGCACGCACGTAGACTGTTCAACGAACGTATGCCTGATCACTGTACTCTTACTCGTATTGAAAGTGTTGGTAACAACTTTGTTGCTCACTACAACAATCATCGTGCCAATACTATGGAAGGTATGACTCAAGCAATTATTATTCCGAAAGCGGAATAAATAATTATTGAATTTGGGAGCTGACATCTCCCTTAACAACTGTCAAAGGAGGTATATTAAAATGGTTGTAATTTGGAAAGAAAACAAAGAGAAAACTGTTATTGTATCTCAAAATGGTAGATACATAGAGTTTAACAAACGTGGATCTCCACTCGTATATAAATACGATATGGGATCACATGAATTCTATTGTGAAGAGAAACGAACTGGAGAACGTAAACATGTACACGATAATCGTGCAACTAATACCTGGTTCAACGCCAAATTAGTTACTGATGACAATAAAATCGCAAATATGTTTATGTTTGCAAAATCTTTAGCAGGAGGTAACCCAGGTATTAGAGGTATCATGGCTAAGTTCGCAGATCAACAAGTACAATGTGTAGAACAATGGGCTGCACTTGGTACAAGTTTCAGACCTGCAGAACATGCTTGGGGTAATCGTCGATCTGGTACAAGACTCCATGTACATCCGAATGAAGTGGATCGCGAGATCCGTGACTTCATCGCTGAAAAAACTTGGAGTATTGCAGAACTTAATAATTTCGTTCACATCTTTGATAATGTTGAAGATAAAAACATCATCAATAAAATATTCAACGAAATTACAGATCATCCTGAATATGCAAGTGCATTTGTTATGGTTCAACATGGTCATGCAAAGAACTACTTATATGATCCAGAAACTCTCAATCACATAGTTCATATTATTGACACATATAATATGGAAGTAGAACGTTTTATGTTCTACATCAACTATCTGAATGAAGTTGAAAGGATTAGCATCTTTGATCTCCTGCAGACTTACGATCAGTATTTATCCTGTGAACTTGAAAAACAAGATGGTAGAAGGAATAGAATGTACAAACATCCAATTCATTACTACTCTGTGTACTACACTCAACAAGAGATCATTCGCAGAGAAGCTGAATTAGAACATTATGTTCCTGATGACCACATTTATGAGAACGCATATCTTGAATATCAAGATGATCAGTATCTCATAAAAATACCACGTAGCGCTGAAGACGTTCGTGATGAAGGTCGTCAACAAGGACATTGTATTGCACAACAATACATTAACCACATTGCGGTAGGTGACACAGTTTGTGTCTTCATGCGCAAAGTCAATCAACCTGACCGATCTTACATCACAATTGAAATCAGGAACAATGTCATCAGACAAGCATGTGTTGGTGACAATAATTCTGTTCCTGAAGAACAACGTCAATGGATCCGCCATTGGGCAGCGCTCAAAGGTGTAGAAATTGATGAACACGATTCCTGGAGAACAGCGCGTGTCTACTAATCATCACTTGGGGAGTTCGATATCTCCCCTGATCAAAATATCAAAAAAATATAGAGGTTTGAAATTATGAAAGATATAAACTATATCAAAGACAACAATGGTAACATGACCGATGAATATATTGACGCAGAAATCATCTGCGACAACGAAGACAAATATGATTTAGCACGTATTGCACATGAAATAAATGATTCTATTAATGTAGAACTTACTGATGTAGGAGCTTCATACAGACCATTATATTTCAGTATGTTACGTGAAGATTATGCATATCTTGATGATAATGAAATGCATAAAGTTGTTGAAATTATTGAGGAAAATTATTTATAGGAGGAATAAAAATGGTAGTAGTAAAAATATTATTAAACAGCGAATTAACAGAAGAAGAATTTGGTGTACAAGTATATGAAAATAACTTTGATGGCGAATGTGAAGTCCAAGATGACTTCCATTGTATCGCAGAGGTTGATGGTAGAGATACTATCTTCGGAACTAATGACGAAAACATCACAGTATGTTTACCATTAGTAGATCTACTCGCTAATGAAGTTGTTAACAGTTTACGCGATCGTGGTGTTGGTAACACCTATGACGATGAACTACCTGACGAATATACCAATGATGTACTCGCACCATTTGCAAAAGCAATTGCTGATAAAGCTCATGAAATCATGAGGCAAAAATACACAACAAAAGAAGGTGACACTATTATAGACGAAGAACTTAAAGATTGTCCTTACAAATGTGGGGATTGTATTGGAACTGATGAATATGGTATTGGCTGCATGCATGGTTGTCATGATTGTGGTCATAATGATGGCAGTACCTGTCTTAACGGAGAAAGTGGTTATTATGGCCGTGATATGTGTCAATGTGCCTGCGACTGTAGAGATTGGGATGGTGGGGAATAAACCTCACCATTATTTTATAGGAGGAAATAAAAATGATACTTGATTTGATTACCCCATTTAGAGCTACAGCTAATGATGATCCAAACTACAACGTTCAGATCAAAAGTGTATATCCAATTGAAAACTACCAATATAAAGAAAAATATGGTGGCGGTGACAGTTTTGAAGTATTTCAACGTGGTATGACCGTAACCATTAACTTTATAAATAATGAGAGCACATGTATTGTGTGTGATCGCATAATTGAAGAATTTGATCAAGTTCTTTGTATTAAGAATTTTGAACAAGTTAGTTTCGATCTTAAAGATGTTGAAAGCATTGTAGTGGAGTAGATCCACTACATATATTTTATAAGGAGTGATATTATGAGAAGTTGTTGCAAAAGATGTAACGAATGCGAAATGATCGCAGAAACTGAAATTGTAATTGTCGAACAACATGGTTTAACCGAAAGTCGCAAGTTCGTGCCTGCACTAAAATGTAGACGTTTTGGTCAGGTCAGTACTACCTATGTACAGCTACCTGAATCAAAACAGATGGATGAAATTATCTTTAGGAGGAGATAAGTATGTTATTAAGTCAATTCAACCAATTTTATGATATTGTTGCAAAACATGATCCTGAATGTATTGCATTCAATGATCATCATGCGAATATTGTAATTCAATTCACTACTGGTGATATTGAAGAAATTTTAAAAGAAATTAAAGATGTTTTACCTGCAGGTATGTCTATTGCATGGACATACGAGGCAGATGCATACGAAATTACATTCTATGAAGGAGGAGATATAATGAAAAGAGAGTACGAAAAACAGGCACGTATATTAGATGCAGGTATTCAAGGTGAATTTGGACCATTAGATTGGTTTGATCAAACTTTACATGATGATAGCATGTATAGTATAACTTTAATTGGTCCACACATTGATACAGATCGTAATGAAACCTGCATGTCCGCAGGTTTCCGTGGCCGCGAAGACGGATTCTTCGCAAAAATGCGTAGGATCAAAGAAATGATTTTGAATTGCGGATACAACGCAGAATTAATTAAATTTGAAGCTGATAGGGATCACCCTTACAGCGAAGCAACAATTAATGTAAAACTTGATGGAAGTGAGTTATAAACTCACTTTTCATATAGGAGGTTATAATATGGATCTATTAGAAAAATATATAGGTATTTGGTTTATGATCAGTGCTGCACAAGAATTTGGTGTAGATATTTCAAAAGATTTAGCACCATTAAAAACATACGCAGGTAATAATAAGTATATCCTTGAACTCAAGGAATACTGCGAAGAAGAAGGTTTAGTATAGGAGGTACAAATATGATTCCAAAAAATTTCTACAGAAAAGCGTACGGTTACAATGCAAATCACGCAGAAATTATTGATACACATAATAATTTTGTGTTATCAAAAAGCAATGGTAATCATTACATTATTGATGATCCATCTGGTGATGTACTCATCACTATTCATTCATCAATATGGACATGCTCACCAGAAGAAACTAAAGCTACATGCGTAAAAATATTACGTGCTTTAGAATAAGACTGTCGAACATATGGGAGCTGGATACCTCCCATACAAAAACTATCCAATAAAAAAAATTAAGGAAGTGAAAGTATGACTCAAATTATTTTAGAAAATTTCGAAGGTAAAACTGTATTCAACAGAAGAACTTGGGATTATGAATGGGTTGACTGTCAAGGTACTATCACCATGGCACATGAAGGCAGGTACATAGCCCTGCGCAAAGACACCGATGAAAAGAAAGAGTTTAGGTATGACCTGGCTACTGGTGAATTTGAGAGAGTGAACCATTACAAAACTAAAGAGGACAAGATCACTCGTACCAAAGCTGGTAGCATTACTGCCTGGTTTAGAAATTGTAAATTGATTACTGAAGATGAGAAATTTGCAAAATTATATGCCTACGCTAAAAAGTATGCGCCAAACAGGTACAAAAGTAACGTACGTTTCATTGAAATGTTCGCGACCAACAGGTTGCAGATCATGGAAGCATGGTTAAGTTTAGACATCGTGTTTGATAAAGTAGCTGATGCATACAATGCATTACTCGGTCAACACACATACTACAGTACATGGAGAGATGATAGTCAGATCTACCACGAGCCACGTGATTTTGACCGCGAATTGCTTAAATACATTCAAGATGAATGTCGTGAACGTGGTCATATAAGCTTCAGGTTCGTCAACGAATGTTATGATCATTGGAACGACGGTCAATATGAAGTGTTCAAAAAGATTGATCAAAAGATCAAAGATGAACCACAGTACAGACCGATCTTTGTCGTACCACGTTACGACTGGGATAATGAAAACTACATCAACCTATTACATCATGAAGACAAAAGCTATCTACGTAATCAGATCATTACTACCATCCAAAAATACAATCTTGATCTGGATGCGTTCCTTGACTATTGCCTTTACTTAGATCATGTAGAAAGTGTATCCCTACAAAAGTTAATGGCAGACTATCCTGACTACTTGCGCAGGGAGTTGTACCTGAAGAATGGAAGGATGTCACGTATGAACAAATATCCTGAAACCTGGTTAACCACTACACACAAACAGCAAAAAGAATTTAATAACCTGCAACACTTAATCCGTCTTGAAGAACGTGGTAATACAGAAAAATTCGACAATTCAATTGAAGCCAATAAGCATCTTGAATGGAGTCAGGATAATTACTTGATTCGTATGCCTACTGGTGCGGATGACATACGCGATGAAGCTGATCAAATGCATCATTGTGTAGCAACCTACATCCCGCAGATTGAAGCTGGTGAAAAGATTGTTATGTTCATGCGTGATAAAGATGATCCTGACAAATCATTAGTAACTGTAGAAGTTATTGATGGTGCGATCACACAAGCGTATGCTCAACGTGATACTGAACCAAGTATCCCTTGTCAGGTCTGGTTGACCAAGTGGGCTGCAAAGAAAAACTTAAGAATCACAGCGGTTACCTTAAGGTAATCGTTATATATATTTTTTATAGGAGGAAATAATATGGATCAAAAAGAATTTGATGAAATGATGCAAAAAGGTAAAGATGGTTGGTTAGAATGCTGCTACTGCATTCATTACGAAGAATTTTTTGCACCACGAGAAAGTGATTTTGACGCATGGTGTGATAAAAGAAAAGATAAAATAAAAGATATTGATTATGAATCAGGATGTGAACATTTTGATATGGGATCACCTGAAGACTGGGATTAAAGAGGTTTTATTATGATGTTTGATGAAGAAACTAAAGATATGATCTGTGATGGATCTAAAGATGTAACTCGTAGGTTATATAACCCACAACGTAGACCTGCAATACCTGCACATGAAGGTGGTAAACCACATAAGATTAAGATCGATCGTACACCTACCGTGTATGGTCAGATCGAAATCCTTACATGTACTGTGCAGCGTTGGGGTGATCTGACTGATGAAGATGCGCGTCGTGAAGGTTTTAAGAATAAAGCATGGTATAAAGAATATTTTTATTCAACCAATGGGATCATCCATGATGATGATCTAGTATGGGTTGTAGAATTTAGGCCAATTTGGACTAATAAAAAAGGAGTGATATTATGAGAAGATTTATACGTATAGATAAAGATCTATGTATTGGATGTAACGCATGCGGTGAAGTATGCGATTGGTTTTATGAAAGCAGCGGACATTACGGAGAAACAATTCTCCGTCCTGCGTTCCTGCATTGCATTTACTGCCAAGGTGAATGTACACAAGTATGTGATCAAGGCGCGATCATGCTCGTAGATACGTCTGGTCCACATTGTGTGTTATGCCGTGATAAAAATACTAATAATTTTATAGAGGAGGAATAAAAATGGTTAAAATTGGTGATCGTGTAGAATGTATTAATATGGATGATCCACAAGCTGTACCTGCAGGTACATGTGGAACTGTGTATCATATTGACGACATGGGTACTATCCATGTACGTTGGGATAATGGATCTGGTCTTGGTCTAATCCCTGGTGAAGATGAATATAAAATTATTAAGGAGGAATAAACTATGACATGGAATGAACTTGTAAACGATTTTGAAAGAATTTGCGTATTAAAAACTTGTCTATATTATCGTATAGACGAAAACTATCTCACTTTAGACGATCTACTTGAGATTAGAGAGATAGCGCATGTAGAACTTGAGATCATCAAATTGTTACCTATTTACAAAGATGATCTACATGGTACATTAAACCTATGGAGGGCTCAAGTGTACAAAGAATTTGAAAGACTTCAAAAAGAAGTATATAATGGAGGTAGATAATATGACTAGAAAATTTGATCACGAAGAATGGACACGTAAAGTGGACAACAGACGTATTAAGGCACGTAACCAGGTATTAAAGACAGGATTCTTGGAGAATGAGGAAACAATGAATCTCATTGCACACCTCACCTCCTGTGATAATCCAGACCATAAAGCACGTCAAGGTGTAAACTACGACATGGTTAAAATTAACCCACAGCGCAAGATCAGTAAAGAGCTAGATCAGAAAATGCATGAACAGATCGTTCCTGAACGTGCAGGATCTACAAAATGGACCAGCAGCTTCAAGCCGCTACCTAACGATAACTCAAAGCTTGGAAAAGCATGGGCGTACGTAGCATTTGAATCTGCATGGGAATGTAGTGGGATCCAATGTCAATGTGAAAACATCTGTTATGCAAAATGGATGGAAGTAACATACGAGAATAAAACCAAATACCTTTGGCAGCAATTCCTCTGGTGGTGCTTACGCACAGACCATGAACGTGCGCAGGTTATTGCGGATTGGATCATGAATAATCGTGTGAAAGTCAAACGCAAAGGTATTAGGTTCTGTGATACAGGTGACGTACCAGATCAACGTACTCTTAATGAGATATTTGAAACTGTACGAATAGCTTGTAATATTCTTGCAGATCATGGTCTTGATACACGCGGTAGGTTTTACATCTATAGCACAAGACATGATCTTGACTGGTCACACAAACCTGTGGAACTTACTTTGAATGCATCTAACGATGATCTATTCAATATGGTTCCTGGTGCAAACAGATTCAAAGCTGTAAATAGTTTTGATGAAGTACCTGCAGGTGCGTACATTTGTAGTTGTAATTGCAAAGCTTGTGATTACTGCAGCAAATTGAATGGCGAAATTATTTATGAGATCAAAAGATAATTGATCTCTAAATCACAACATTTATATACAAGCTGAAACAAACATTTAATTGGAGGATATAAAATGAGTTCTATTATTATTTGTGAAAACAATGAAGTATACGAATTTAAAAGTTTATACAACAGTACACTATTTAGTATATTAGAAAATTTTAAAGATGATGATGACGAAGAAACCATCATCACAGTAACAGTCGTCAAAAAATTTAACAGAAAATTATAAAAAATCTAATAGAAAGTTTTATATATAATTTAAAACAAACATTTAAATAGGAAGTGATAAAATGTGGCAAGAAAATCATATGATAGACTTTGAGTTACTACGATCAGACCGTGATGTCAGATCAGAACTCATGGAAAAAACCGATGTAGAATTAATCAAACATTTACAAAGTATTGATCAAAGTATCAAAGCAGGATTTGAATATGCAGTATACTTCCAGGAATGGAGTATAGGTACTGATATTCTACGTAAACGTGGTTATGAAATCCTACGAACTGATGATATTCATCAGTTGGCTAAAGATCTGGAGGTGAGATAATGGTATTAGGTGTTATAGGAACCGCAATAGCTATGAGTGCAATTGCAGGTTGGGCAGATAGAAGTAGTAAAAATGCATATCCTGCTATGAAAAAGCATCAAGTCAAAAAAGACTTTGAAGCTGAATGTGCACGTTATGGTATTAAAGGTAAGACCAACAAATTTACTGATCTACAAATTATGAAGATCGCAGCATATAATAATGTACGTGTAGATCAGTATGGAGTATTACCTGAAGATGGCTGGACAAAATGTGAAGCTTTTGTCCAAAAATACTCAAATAATATTAATAATCTATTAGATTTCCAAAATGCATGGCATACAACTATAGCACATCAATTAGATCACAAAAGAAAAATTATCAGTAATCCAAATAACAAAGCATTAAAAAGATATCCTAAAAATCATAAGTTCTTTAATGATCCTAATAATGATCATAGATGGAAACAAAAGACAATAGTACTAGAATTACATCATTGGCATGGTATTCCTGCAGACCAACAATTACAACGTATGAAAGAATTACAAACAGAAACATACTGGGGTAGGCTCTGTAAAGAACCACCAATATTACGTGAAAATCCAAAAATTCCTGGTACATATATTGAAACATGGATCCTGTATGCTAGTGCAGGGCACACACAAGGTAGTAAATATACAGAAAGTGTATTTAAAGATTGGTACAAAGAATGTTGTGCAAAAATTGGTTATGACGCAATGTTATAACCAAATTAATAATTTTTATAGGAGGATAATATTATGTATGATATAAATGAGTGTCCAGAATGTCATAGTTCTGATTTGATTTATGATTATGAAAGGGCAGAGATTAGTTGTAAACATTGTGGTTTAGTTATTGATGAAGAAATTATGGATCTTGGACCTGAATGGCGTGCATTTGATCATGAGCAACAAAAAACTCGTACTCGTGGTGGCGCACCAAAAACATATACAATTCACGATGGAGGCCTCAATACTGTAATTGATTGGCGTAACAAAGATATTTATGGTCGTGACATTCCTGCGCGCAACCGTGCACAAATGTATAGACTACGTAAATGGCAACGACGTACTCGTATATCTGGAGCTAAAGAACGTAACCTCGCATTTGCTTTGAGCGAGTTAGATCGTTGCGCTTCAAAATTAAGCTTACCTAGGTCTGTACGTGAAGATGCAAGTAAGGTATATCGTGATGCTGTAGATCACAAGTTAGTTCGTGGTCGTAGTATTGAAGGTGTTGTAGCAGCAGCATTGTATATCGGTTGTCGCAGATGTCACGTTCCACGTACTTTAGATGAAATAGCTGAAGTTTCACGTGTTACAAAGAAAGAAGTAGGTCGTACATATAGATTTATGACACGTAAAATGGGTATTAAGCTATTACCAACATCACCTGTAGATTATGTACCTCGTTTTGCTTCAGAATTGGGTTTATCTAATAAAGTTCAGGCTCGTGCTATTGAAATTATTAACAAAAGTAAGGCGGCTGGTTTGAATTCTGGCCGTGGTCCTAGTGGTATGGCTGCTGCTGCTTTATATATTGCATCATTTTTACTGTTAGAACATAGAACTCAACGTGAAATCGCTGAAGTTAGTGGTGTTACTGAAGTTACTATTAGGCATCGTTATTCTGAAATTACTCAATTATTAGGTATTAAACTTCATTAATAGGTATTTTTCCTATTTTTTTACTTTTTTTAGATAATATTATGTAATTTAGGGTACTTTTTTATATGATTTTTGTAGTTATTCTTTTTGCAATACGGGCAGGGGTCTGGTTCATGTTTGGTTATTAAAATTTTTAATATAATATAATAAGTTTGTGTTTTTTTTATAATACGTCCAGGGGTCTGGATCTTCTTTAGTGGTTATTTTTTTTTAAAAAGAAGTAATGCCTCCCCAAAACACCACTAAAGGGGAGGACTTTTTTTTCAACCATCACCATTTTCGAGGTCACCATTTTTGAGAAATAAATTTTTAAATAGATTTTTTGTAGTTAACTGTGTTTGCCCTTTAGTAGCTAACTACAGTTTATTATTTGTTTGTAATAGTATTTAAACCTTTCCTTTAGTAATACTTTAGTTATCTTTAGTATTACCGATAGTAACCTTTATATACTACTAACAACAAAATACTAATTGTAGCAGCGTGTTATTTCATGGGTTCGATTCCCGTGGCTGCTATAATACTTTCTATCATATTCGTACTGTCTATTAAACAAAGTATCACTATAATCACGGGTGGTCCCAGACTATAGTGGAACACGAATTGGAGGTGACCAGGACTTCGATCCTGGAGCCCCAAAACTTTAAGTCATATGGCGGGGATTTTTGACAGGTTCAACTCCTGTTTCCGCCCAATAAATAACAATTAGAGTATATAAAAAAAACAGCTACACAGACGGTTCTGGTAGCAACAAAATATACTTGTATATCACTTCCTTAAAAACCCCCACAACCTATTCTGTGGGGGTAATATCAGCCAAAAAGCACAAAATGCGTTAAAAAAATAAAAATAAGACCTCTCCCTTCTTCTAACAAAATCGGCCAACTACACTTATTTTAAGAAAAGAAAAAGAAAAAAGTTTTTTTATGTTAAATTGTCATCATAAGACAATCTAATCAACATTTTACTTCTTGAAATCTCTACTTCACCATGTTCTGCAACCATCTTATTAAAGTCACTAAAAGTTGGAGGAATATCAACCATATCTTTGCTTATAGTAACAATGTTGCAAACACCATTTGAGTCACACAACCATTCATATAAATACCAGAAACTTTCAGAATCTGAAAGTATACCTAAAAGTTTATTATTATAGTAAATTACATATACATCATCTGACACATATATCACCATTTCTTCTCATCATCATAATAATCATTTGAATCATTCTTATAAAAACCAATAATTTGGCCCAACACAAAAACAAAATATAAACCAACAGCAGTTAAAAAACCTTGCCACCATAAACTTAATTCCAACATCACCATAACCTCTGCTCAAACAATACACGATCTAATTTATCCAAATCTTTAATATGATACTTATTCAACACTTGTAAAACCCTTTCACTAAAATCTTTATATACACTTAATTCATATAACAATACTTTTTGTATATCTACATCAGAATTATCAAGTGTATTTAATAAATCACAAATCTGATTTCTATTTTGTAAAGAAACTTCATATTCTTTATTAGTCATATTATCAACTATATCTAAAACTTCATTAATACTAAATCGATTCATTATTAACCACACCAATAAGCTAAAATCATTGTACTAACCATACCAGTAACTAAACCAATTCCAAAAACAATTTCAATCATCGAAAATCTCCCTCCAATGTGGACAAGTACGAATTACTTTTTCTTTAAATAAATTAATTACAGTAATTCCTATATCAAGATCTTGAACCATAGACTCTTCATCTACACCTAATGCTCTTGCAATTCTATCCATATAAGCATTACAACCAATTAAAATAATTACATTATCATCAAACCAATTAATAACTTGCAAACAATCAATATTTTGTGACTTTAACCTATACTGGATCTGCAAAAAAGACCATTCGACATCATCATCAATCTCAAAAATATCCCAGTTCACATCATTGGTCCAAGGCAAATCATCATCATACTCAAACGAACAAAACTTACACCTTTCAATGCCATGTAAATAATTACTACAAATATGACATTTCATTTTATCATTCTTCATCATCAATCCCCTGAATTTTTTCTTTATATGCATAATAACAATCTATTAAAAGAACTAAACCGAAAAGACAAGCTACAATTATACCTATAATTAAAATTATAGATGCAGCAATATACAATATAATATCAATATACATATAAAAAAATATATATATTATGATATATAAAGCCTCCTACCAAAACATTTAAATACACAAAAAAATAAATAAAACATTATCCCAAAAAGTTAGCGAATAATTTTTTGGGTTGGTTAAATAATTTATTTAATAAACATGTAGAAAATATAACACAAAATACTACGGAGAACAATTCTTTTGTTCTCCATTTTTTTTACTTCTTTTTTTCTGTAAAGATTTTTTAACATATTATTACAAATAAACAATGAATTTAAAACTTTCAAATTGCAAAAAAACCATTTTATAATCAATGTAATTTTATACCCCTATATATATAATATATACTTTTTTTTTTTTTTTTTTTTTTTTTTTTTTTTTTTAGAAGATAAGTAAAATATAATTTAAAAAACTTTTTAAATATCGATTTATCGCCCTTGTTTTCTATCAAAAACGATTTTAATTTAGTTTTTTTTCAACCTTTTTAAAGTACAAACATTTATATACTTGTAGTCGCAAATATATTTTCAAACTTCAAAACGACCGAAGTTTTAAAGAAATACAGAGGTGAACATATGGTAGTACCAATTGAAACTTTAAAATATAAAAAAGCCAAAAAGAAAAAAAAGCATTTTAGATTTAATATAGATGGTGACACTAATGTTTTAGTCAAAAAAGATAAAACTAAAGACGGTAAAGAAAAAGATGTTTTAGTTTTTGGTAATGATATTTTTAAGTTTGACTATAAAAATTACATGTTATATGTAAATGATAATATGTATACAATGAAAAAGAAATATGTTTTTAATAGTAAAGCAGAAAGACTTGCATTTTGTGAAGATATTGGTCTTATTGATACAGAAAGAGATAATAAGACTTATCAAAATGATAAGAGTCAAAAGTGGGAGAATAAATTTAGTACTTTTATGAAGCATTGGCGAAAAAGCAATACTGAAACTTTTGAAGAACAAATTTATGATTTTGTTGAAAAGAAAAAAGTTACTCCAACAAAAAATGAATTAATACAAGCATTAAGAGATCTTCTATTGGATATTGATTTGTGTAAAACATATAATAAATATTTAGTACCATTGGCAAATAATGTTACAGTTCCAGTAAGTGAAAATGATATATTACAAATTATAGTTGATTTAACTGATATTAGAAATATTAGCAGCAAAACTTTAAAAGAAACTTTAACCTTTTTTAATCAAGAAGTCGATATTGATTATCATTTAATTAAAACTAATAATGGTTTCTTTGATTTTAATAAAGGTGAGTTTTTTACTGAATCAGATAAAATATTAATTATTAATAAAAGATCTCCTTATAATTATAGAGAAGAATTAGTTGGTGCAAAACCACCTGCACTTTTACAACAATTTTTTGATTCTACTTTTAGAGAAGAAACTTGGAAAATTCAAGGTTTGTTAGAAATTTTTGGTTATATGCTTGATGATGGTAATAAATATCAATTAATGCCAATTTTAATTGGTGCACCACGTGCAGGAAAAGGTATTTGTTTTAAACTTTTAGGAGCATTAGTTTCTAGGAATGTTAGTAGTGTTGATGTTTTCAATGTTGATTTTAATAGTAAATATACTCAAGATTTAATTACTGCGGATGTTAATATTATTGAAGAATTTAAAGGTTGTACTAATATTGCTGAAGTTAAAGGTTATCTTGGTGAAGGAGGATTAACAATAGCACGCATTTATGAAGAAACACGTTACTATTCTGATTTAGAAGTACCTAAAACTATATTATCTACTAATAATTTAGGTGGTATGATGAAAAGTTTTACTCAAGATTTTGATGTTGCTTTTCTTGAAAGATTAAAATTAGTATTAGAATTTGATTATACTATTCCACCTGAAAATAGAGATCCTGAACTTCATTTAAAATTAATTGATGATCAAGAAGTAATGGATTGGTTACTTACTAATAGTTTACATGCATATAGTAAAATTAAAAATGCTACTGATTTCAAATGTCTAAAGTCTATAAGGGAAATGAATGATATATTAGAAAAATATCAACACCCAAAAGAATATTATCTTCGTGAATGCTTTAAATATGATGTTAAAGCTTGGGAAACAGAAAAAGAGTTAAAAGCATTTGAAAATCTAGTAACTGTTAGTGATGTTCGAGATTGTATCTATGAAAAATTTGAGATTGATCTTAGACATGTTAGAACTTGTGTATGTACTGCTTTTGATTTAAGATTAAGAGAACATGAAACTTATAAAGATGAGTATGTAACAATTCCAATACGTAATGGTGATAATGTTAGCCAATATATTAGAGGATTAGTTAGAATTAAAAAAGAAGATGAAAAAAATGAAGAATAAAAATGATTATTCAGATTCCTGGTGGCAGCAATATATAGATTGCACACCAGGATATACCTGTGCAGACTGTAAACATGCTTGTTATTATCATTCATATTTTTGGTTTCCGTATTTGGATCCTGCTTGTGAAATTAAACATCAAATGGTAGATCATGATCAACCAGCTTGTGGACATTTTGAATTAATAGGAAGACAAAGCCGATAATGGAAACCTTTATATATAAGTTGAAATAAAATGATAATTATCCCAGGATTGGAGGGAAATTTAAAATGTTATATACGGATGAAAAATTTGATTATAGTTTGGAAAGATGTATGTGGAAACATTCAGAAGAATGGAAAAAGATATTTTTTAACACATTAACAGTTAAAATTTCTTTATTATCTGTTCAAGGTCGTATCAAACCTAAAGAAGTAGATATTGAAGGAATGTTAATGGATGTTGTTAATGATGCAATTCAAGTATTCGACAAATATTTAACTAATATTAAAGGATACAAAAAAATTGCAATTGAAGATGAATATGATGGTACTGATACCACTTTGTATCAAGATATCGATTACCAAGTGTTATTATCACCATTTGAAGACTTTTTTTACAATATAGAGGTAAAATAAATATGTATGCAAAAATTCCAGGAACTGATTTAGATGAACAATATGTTGCTTTTGCACTTATTGATCATGAAAATTTTATTAGAAATTTATATGTTGCTAATATTATTGATAGAGAAGAATATCATAATATGCAGAGAAATGCAAATAAAATTGCTCAAAGATGTGGTTTTAAAGCAGGTGCATAAAATGGAATTACTTACTTTTATTATTGGAATATTAGTTGGTTCTCTAATTACAGATATATGTATTACAGCATTTGTGTATAAAAAAGGATGGAGATAGGATATGATTCGATGTCCTATCTGCAAATCTTTTAATGTACGAATCGTACACCATTATTATGATAAAGGTTTACATAAAACTCATAAAGTTTTTAGATGCCAAGTTTGTGGAAATGAATGGAAGAATAAATAAAGAGGGATTTTTTATGTGGAAAAAAAGATTTTTTATATTGAAAAGAAGTAATAAACCAGTTAGGTTAGATAAAAAAATATCATTGAAAGAAAAAATTCAAAAATGGTTTAATAAACATAAAATGCCATTTGTTATTGCTGGTATTGTTGTTGCATTAATCATTTTTGTAGTATTAATGATAAAATTTGCTCCAGGTACAGAATCTGGAAATTGGTATAATGGATTAAGAGGAGTGATTTAAATGGCAGATAGTTTTGATACAGTAGTTTTAATTCGTGCAATGCGTAAAGGAAGTCCTGATGAAGATATTTTCGTAGAAAAAAGTAATGGAAAACGTGTAGTTATTCATCCAAAAGATGAAGTTACAGATGTTTGCGGTTATTTGATGATACAAAATAGTCATCGTGATGTGGCTATTAATCCAAGTCAGATAATATCTATAATAACAAAAGGAGATTTGTAAAAATAAATAGGAGGAAGTTACTATGGAGATAGATTATAAAAAAACAAAGTTAGATAAAAATTTTGCAAAATTCACAATCAATAATGATTGTACAATAGTTGGAGATACTCAAAATATTTCAAAATTATTTGATTATTTTGATTATATTAATAATAATTTCTCTGACCATGAGTTTCTTAAACTAAAAGGAGCACAATCATTATTAAATAGTGTTTTAGGAAATGAAGAATTAGTAAAAATTGAAGATAAAGTTGTTAAGACTGAACAAAAAGATGTGAAATCTATAAATAATTTAATGATTAAAACATCAGATTTAGCATTAAAAAATATATTAAACAAGCATCTTGTAGATAATGGTTCTTTATCACGTTTAATTCCTGATGAATTACGTGCCATTATTATTAAACATGGTCATAAATCTCATATTGCTAATATCCCAGCTTCTCATAATCATGTAGCTGTTAATAAATGGTTTACATCTATACTTTCTGATGTACATACTAATGATTTATATGCATATTATGTTAAATGTGCATCAGGAGATAATTCTTTTGATCATATAGATCTAAAAACTGAATTCGGTAAAGCTAAATATGCTATTGATCATAGTGGTGGTTTAAGAACTTTATTTAGATATGGTAAAGAACACAGACAATTAAAAAATGTTGCAGAAATCTATAATATTCGTACAACACATATTTTAAAATATATATCACTTTATGGTTTTAATCGTTGGAAACCATGGGTTAAATTTACTAATAAATGTAAGAATTGGGAAGTAGCATATGACTACATAGCGGAGAAAAAATAGGGGGAATATAATGAATCAACTCTTATTACCCCCTTTTAATCCTTTTTCAAGTCAAAAAGAAGTAGATAAATACGTATTAAAAACAGAAGAACTTGCAGAAGAAGTTATGGATGAAGAAAATGCAATTATCTTATATAAAAGAATTTCTTGTTTAAAAAGGGTTCAAGATTTTTATTTTGTTCCGGAAATAGTATTAAGTTGGGAGGAGATGGCATTGTCTTTTATTGAGTCACCAGCAGCAGTTTTTGAATGTGTACATTATGAACAAATTACTAAAATACATCAACAAGGTTTTGAAGCATTTCAATCATTAGAGAAGCATGTATTAAACAATTTATTACCTGAAGATGCTTTGTTTGGTATGATTCATGGATTTAATATAGATGTAAAACAGTTTAATAAATATTGTAAAAAGTATCATCAAGAACCATTTGATTATTATAAGTGTCATAATGATACTTTACAACAAAGATATAATTTGTGGTTAATGGAGGAAGATTTATGACTGTTGATGTAGATGAAGATTTTTTGTATGTAACTAATTCATTACGAAGAATAGATGTAATGTATGTATTAGGATCAGTAGATTTTGCAAGAAATTATGAAATTGCAGATATATTATGTATCAGTAGTGCGCATACATCAATATATACAAAAGGTTTAGAAGAACATGATTTAGTGGAATCGAAAAAAGTAAAAAATTATAAAGTATACTCTTTAACTGATAAAGGAAGAGATATGCTACAAAAATTAAAAGATTATCATGGTATTGAATGAAAACGATATGTATAATATAATATTTAAAACAATTCAACAGAAACCTGGTGAGTTAACAGCAATGACATTAATGCGTAATACTTGTCAAGCTATAACTGATAAAGCTAAAGGTGGTATTGACACACAAGAAATTTGTGATGATGTTTTGAATTGTTTTGATTATTATAATGATTTTATTAAAGAAAAAAAGATGAATTTACCAGTTGTAGGTGAAACATATTACAATATGGTTGTAGTTGTTATAAATGCTTTAGTAGGGGAGATTTTGAATGAAAGAGATGAAGTTTGAACAAAGTTTTTTTGATTTAGTAAATGGTTATTGTAGTGCAGAAAAAATTAACGATATTGTACAATATAGTACATTATTGATTACTTATGTTATGTCACGTATAAATGATGTGCATTGTGAAATTACTAATAATAAATTATATATTTGCACCATAGGTAATGCATCTATTAGTACAAGTATTATAAGTGAATTATTAGGTATTAAAGCAACTAATATTGATGATAGTCAATCTATGGATGGTGTTTGGAGCATTCATTTACATAGAAGGTGATTATGTATGAATGATATTATGTTTTATATTTTTGAAACAGAAGTAGATGTTGTAGTAGAGGAGGAATAATATGTCCTTTAAATTTGTTGATTTGTTTGCAGGTATTGGTGGTTTCCATCAAGCAATGAGTCAATTAGGTGGTGAATGTGTTTTTGCTTCCGAAATAGATCAGTATGCAATAGACACTTATCAAAAGAATTTTGACATTGATTCTAATCATAATATATGTGATGTTAATGTTGAAGATATTCCAGCACATGATGTATTGTGTGCTGGATTTCCTTGCCAAAGTTTTAGTATAGCTGGAAAATGTGAAGGTTTTAATGACGAAACAAGAGGTACATTATTCTTTGAAATAGAAAGAGTGCTTCAATATCATACTCCAAAGTATATTGTTTTGGAAAATGTTAAAAATCTTGCATCTCATGATCATGGCAAAACTTGGCAGATAATAGAACAACATTTACATAACCTTGGATACCGATTAACTAATGAACCTTTAGTTGTTAGTCCACATCATTTTGGTATTCCACAACTACGTGAAAGAGTTATTATACTTGGATTATATGATCCTATTAATATAGATAAACCTTTAAATATTGATTTAGGATTTTTAAAAGATAAAGATGATAACTCTATCTATCCTATTTTAGATACAGAAGTTGATAAAAAATATAATATATCTGATGAAGAAGAATATATTTTACAAATGTGGGATGATTTTTATCAAGGCATAGATCTTAATGTAATTGGTTTTCCAATTTGGTATGATTGGTTTAAAGAAAAACCGACTGAAGATATGTCAAAATGGAAAAAAAGAGTTATTGAAAGGAATAATGACCTATATGAAAGAAATAAGGAATTTATTGATTCTTGGAGTCAAAAGTATGATAATTTAGAATGGTGTACTAAAGTTCAAAGGAAATTTGAATGGCATGCTGGAAACAGAATAGATTCACTTTGGGAAGGTGTAATTCAATTCCGACAATCAGGAATTAGAGTTAAAGCCCCAAACTGTTTTCAAACACTTGTTGCTATTGTTCAAACACCTATCATTGGAAGATATAAACGTAGATTAACTGTGAGAGAAGCTGCTCGTTTACAAAGTTTCCCAGATGATTTCATTCTTAATGAAAATGAGAAACAAGCATATAAACAGTTAGGTAATGCTGTTAATGTAGAAGTTATTAGGAGATGTGCAGAAAAATTATTTACATTGGAGGAGTAATAATGGATCTTAAAATAAGAGATGATGATTTAAAGAAAATTGAGAATGAGATGGTTGAAGAATTTTGTAATCGTAAGACTGCAAGTATGGTTCGTAAATCTCCAGAAGAGATTATTCATATGTGGTTAGATTGGCAATATGCACGTTTTAAAGTTAGAGAAGATAGTGATATGGGTATATATTCATTGTTTGATTTTGAAACTCATCAGACTCTTGCTATTGTTGATCAGAGTGTGCCAGGAGCATATCAATGGATTTATAAATTGTGTGATGATTTGAATAATAGGAAAGAAGATGATTTTGATTGTCAGGATTTTGTTAATTTTATAGATGCTATTAATAGAGTTAAAGAGAGGGATTCTGATGAGTGAAACAGAACATTTAAGCGAAACAGAACATTTAGTAAATATTTTAAAAATTATTATTAATACTATTGAAAGTGATGAATGGGAACTTGTTAGTGGTAGTATTAACCAAGATAATGACTTGGTTGATGGTGATTGGGTAATTTGTGGTGATCATGCATATTTTAAAAAGCCAGTTATGCGTGGCATACATTATAAATTAGAATTTGATTTAAGGCCTGTGAGGTGATTGTTGATGAGAGATTATCATGCTAAATATGATGATGAAACAAAAGAGTTTGTTGGTATAGATTATAAAGGTATTCAAACATTGAATATTGATCAAACTGTTGATAAGTTAAATCGTTTGGAGGAAACAAGGCAGAGGCACAAGAAAGAAATTATGAAATTGAGAAGGAGAGAAACTAGGTTTCAATCTATTGTGAGTGGATTGATGTCTTTTTTAGATTTGAAGTTTAATGATGATTTGTGGTGGGATGAAGATGACTGAAGATCGATTTGTAGATAGTAGTCGTTTTGTTTTTAGTAGAGGTGCTGATGAAAGTATGTATATGGTGGACCATAAAAAAGAGTTTTTGCCAGTACAATTAACTGATGAATTAGCAGCATTATTAAGTGAAATATTATGGGAGCATTATCAATTTGTTAATGAAAAAGAAAAAGGATTATTTGTTTTGAATAATTTAAGAGATTTTGTTAGGGCAAATAGTGATTTAGATAATGATATTTTGATTGCTTTAATAAAGGAGAATAAAGAATGAGTGTGGAACGATTTATAAATGATATTGACATTGGACAGTTGATTGATACAAAGGGAGAGTTATCTACAATTGATTATTCAGATAAAGTAGATTTCTATGAGTTATGGGTGTTTTTAAACAAACTTAATGATGAGAATGAGCAATTAAAAAAAGATGTTGAATATTGGAAACAAGTAGCAAGTCAATATAGTAATGAATTGAATGTATTTGAACATTGTAAAAAGTATAAAACTGAATGTAAGGATATTCATTGGAGTAGTGATTGAATGACTGATGAAGAATTTCGAGAAACTTATAAAATTAATCGTATCTATAAAGAAGAAGGATTTCAAGGAGTTATTGATTATGCAAAAGACCAACTGCAAGAATATGGTGCAGTAAAAGAGGTCGAAAAAGGATTGTGGGTAATGATTACTGGTGGTTGGTCAGATAATGAATTTTGGTTAAGCTGTTTGAATCATCCTGTATCAATGTTCGGTATGAAGCATTATTGTGCTTATGAGAGAGGGGGTGCTTTTTATTATACTGAAGAACCTCATGATGAGATTGAAATCAAATTAAAAAGGAGTTATGAAGAATGAGTTGTAGTAATTGTTATTATTACTGGAATGATGAAAAGTATTGTCCTAAAAGACAAATGCATATGTTGGCAGGGGATAGTTGTAAGTATTGGCAACCGAATGATGCAATGAGTATATTTCAAAGGATGAATGAAAGGAGTTAAAAGATGACTGATAAACGATTTACAGAAATAGTATCTATTGGAATTGTGACTGATAATGTAACTGGAAAAGAATATAACTGTGAAATGAGAATTGATGATGAACTATTGGAACTCTTAAATGAGTTGCATGAAGAAAATCAAGAATTAAAAAGATTAGTTAAAGTAACAGTTAAAGATTATACTGATTTAAAACAATCATTTGATTTGATTGATAAAGAGAATGAGCAGTTAAAACAAGATAATAATGCTTTAATACATTTATTGGAAAATCAATCAATGATAATTGAAGAATTACATTCTAAATTATTAGAATATCAAGTAAAAGAACCAATTATTCTGACAAAAGAAGATTTAGAATTGATGGGCAAAGCAATAAGTTATTATACTCATGGGAGATGTGGAGAATGACTGAAAAACGATATTTTAAGCGAATGTGGGAGGAAGAATATTACATTTTTGACTCACAAACAATATCTGAAAATGAATTTGATGAGAAAGTAGAATATGAAGATTATCAAGCATTTGCAGATAGTATGTTAGGTGATGAAGTAGTGGAACTCTTGAATGAATTAACAGAAAAGAATGAGAGATTGCGAAGATGCATAAATGAAATATACACTATTGCACGATTAGAGGAAGTGGATTGAATGACTGCGAAACGATTTCAAATAATTCATTTAGGTAATCCTTATGATTTTGTGGTGAAAGACCATCAAACAAACAGGACATACGGAACACTACAAGGCGATGATAAATCATTAATGGAACTCTTGAATGAGTTACATGAAGAAAACACAATGCTCAAAGAACGAAGACACGAAGATATTAACGAATTATCAGTTATTGCAATGAGATACAAAGCATTAGAGAAAAAGAATGAGTAGTTAAAAGAACAAATGCAGACTATTCTCAAATTAACAAAGAAAATAGAAGATTGTACTCACGATATACAATTAATAGGTGATGTGGAATGACAGAGAAACGATTTATGGTTGATGATGCAGGTACATTAATCGATATGCATACAAGAGATATGTTTGATATTGTTGAAGAAGTGTGTCCATTGTTGAATGAGTTACATGAACAAAATCAATATTTAAAATCATTAAAATGGAATCAAGATTGTATTAATGAGATTAGTATAAGTATGCAACAAATACAATTATTAGAAAAAGAGAATGAGCGATTAAAACAACAATTAATTGAAAAAGAGAGAATGCTTGATGTTCGTGATAAAATAATTGCAGATGTAATGAAAGCAGTAAATGGGGAGTTAGAATGAGTGATTATGATTGGGGAATGTTAATAGGTTTGATTTCATTATTTATTTTAGGAGTGATAATTCCTTACTTTGCGAGTGGTGGTTAAAATGACTGAAAAACGATGTACTGATTGTAGGCATACAAAAGGAATAGGATATGATTTTTGGTGTGGTGAGGGTCATACTGAATATGAAGTTTTTGGAGCAGAAACAAACTGTCCATATTATGAATATCACGATTGGAGCAAAGGTGTTCCAAGTAGGAGTGCGAAACGATTTACAAGAGATGATGATAGTATCTATGATAATGGAGAGTTTTTGTTTGATTTGACAATACTAATGTATCATAATGCAGATGAAGTGGTAGGATGGTTGAATGAATTAGCAGAAGAGAATGAGCAGTTAAAAGAACAATTAAATTCTTTTAAACCCATTATCTTTGAAGATACAAATAATGGGGGCAGTAGTATATTATATGAAAAGGTGGAAAAATGACTGAAGAAAGATTTAAAAGAATACTTTTTGATGGTGGTTTTCATTTTGGTGATGATTATGTGCCGCCAATATGGTCAATTAATGATTCTGTAGATAGAGAAAGTCCAATAGGGTTTTTAGAATTTAAAGATGAATATAAAGATCTTTGTGATGAAATAGTTAATTTTTTAAATAGTTTATCTAAAGAAAATGAAAAATTAAAACTTAAAATTGATGGATTGCAATATGCTTTAAAAAATATTAAAAAAATTGATGTGGAGATTGATTTAAATGAGTGAGAGATTTATAACTGATGGTTTATGGATTCAAGATATTAAAGAGAGAGGTAGAATATATTTACTTAATGAACAACGTGGAGTTAATGCTTTATGTAGTTTAATGAACGGAATGGATTCTAAAACAAAAAGATTAGAAAAAGAAAATAAGGAACTAAAAGAAGCATTAATTAGATGTGCTTTTGACCCAAGGTGATAAGAATGAAAATTTTACTTATTTGTGGGGCTTCAGGAACAGGAAAAAGTAGTATAGCAGCAGAGTTATCAAAAAATTCACAATATAATTTAATTAAATCATATACTGATCGTCCAATGAGAGGTCAAGAGTTTGATCATATATTTTTGGATAAGCAGCATATGATGGAATTGTTGCAAGAGGATCTTGTTGCTATGACAGAAATTGAAGGTAATACATATTGTGCTCGTTTTAACCAGTTCACCGAAGATAAAATAAATGTATATGTTGTAGATGTTAAAGGGATAAATGATGTGATTTGTTCATTCCCAGAGGCAGAAATTATGACAGTTTTGATTACACGAAAAAATATTTATATAGATGAAGAAAGAAAAAATAGAGATATAAAAATACCATCTTGTAATGATGTATGTGTGTCTGTAACCAATAATAATGATTTAAAAAACTGTGTCGATACACTAAAAGCATTAGTTGAATTAGATAATGGCACTTTTTTTAAATCTAACCATAAATATGTAATGAGTTTGGAAGATAAGATACTTTATCATTTTAAGATTGCAGACTACCATCATCAAATAGTACAAGAATGTTTGGAGGAACTAGAATGTATGCATTGCAACGAATAATTTCACATCGAGCAGATTTAGCTGATGATTGGGAAGAACATTTAATCCGAAAATCAACCAAAATTTTTTATCTAACAGATGAAGAATTTCAATATTTAATAGAATTACCTAAAGAATATGCTTATCATGAATTTGATAATGAATTTTATATTGATCGGCATCCATCAGTTCTTGAAGAAGGTATTGACAACCAGGAGTTTATTGAAGATTATAGAACCCATTTAACTGATAAATTTTTTGTTGCATATGCTTATACAGAAGTGGATATAGATGTATAGTGAATTTAAAACAAATTTAATGTTAACTATACTATCATATATGATAATCAATGTTTATATGGTGGATGGAGAAAAAGTGGTTATTGGAGAGGGTGGTATACCTAAAGATTTAGTTTCATTCAGACCTTTTGGTTTCTATGTAAAAGGTCAGAATTCAGCTAAATGGTATAACTATGCTAATATAACCAAAATTGAAGTGTTCGGCCATGAATTTTAAAGATGAACTTCTTAATATGGATAAGAAACTTGTAGATATGCAATATATTGATGACACTTATATTGATAGTGTTGATAATCTTTTTTTAACTATTGAAACAGAAGGTGTAACTTATTCACCTTGCTGTTATCTTGATGAAGATGAAACTTGGGTAAAAGTTTTAGTTTTGTCTTCAGAAAATAGTAGTCATTGTTCCGCCATTAAAAAAGATTCTATTGTGAGTTTCGGTTTTTTAAATACTGGATCCGAAACTTTTGAAGTAGAAAATTCCATAAAAGATGCTGAAGGTATTTATCAATAATTGAAAAAAATTAACCTATATATATCTTAATCTTGAAAAATATTATATGAGGTTAAGATAATGAATGACAAAATGCAAAGATTAGAGCTTGAAAATATGCTCAGCCAAATATATAGCAATGACTACACTTTTGATGGTCCAATGTCTATGCTTTCATTCGGCAATATTAATTTTATTACTCTTAATTCTTCAGATATTTATGTTCATAAGTGTGATATTAGATTTCACAGAAAATGTTTAAATATTTTAATAGATTTCGCTACTATTGAAATACAATATAGTGATATTGAATATTTATCAATTAATTTTAGAGAGGCTTAATAATGTATGATTATAAAATTTTAGATAAAAATTTTGTACAAAGATATACTGGATCTTTTTATCAGTATTATATATCAACAGTATATGGGAATGAGGTAATAACAGCAGAGTCTTTAATAGAAGAGGAAGAAAATGAATAAAAATTTTATTAAAGAATTAAATGCTTCAACAACTTATTTGGAATTTCGTATTCTCACATATTTAGAATGTGAAGAAAAAATGAAAAAAATAACACAAATAATTAATTTTCTTAAACAAAATAATTTTCTAATTAATTTAAGCATTGTATATTATAATCAATTACGTGCAGAAAATATTCCTGAACAAAAAAATGTACCATCATTAAGTATTGATATGAGAGATGATAAGTTTCGTTTTAAGTATTTTGATGGTGCTAAAACATACTGGACATATCATTTAGATGATCTTTTTGATGTACTTATTAGTGGTAGAGAAGAATTTTCACTTTTAGTTGATAAATATCAACCAATAACAGATTTATTGTTTAGAATTAAAAATGAAAATAAAGATGTCAAATTTATTAGATATAGGTATTATCCTAAATCTGATATTGACATTGAATATGAAATACACTTTTTTGAACAAGCAAAAGATACAAATGTTGCTGATTTAACAATGAAAGAAGTATTTAGGCAAATAGATGATTTAAAATTGGAAGATTTAAAAATGGATTTAATTTATACTTTTGAAGAAAAATGTCTTCCATGTCAAAGAGCAAAGGAGAAAGCACAAAATGAAAGAAAAAATATGGAAGGGTAGATCAAAATACTGCATTATAGCAATAATAATTTTAATTCTAACTTTTTCTATAGGTTCTTTTGTTATTGTTTCATTAGATGGTATGTTAACAAATAAAGAAATTGATTATGTAGATGCTGTTGTGGCTGACAAATATATCAATAATGATAGTGAGCATTATTATGTAATTGTTAGTCAAGATGGAGATCTTTTTGATATAATTAATATCACAGATAATGCAGGTCTTTATGAAAAAATTACTGTTGGTGGAAAATATAGATTTATAACAAAACAACCTTATTCGGAAAATGATAATTATATTCATATTGTTCAGGTGCATAATGGTACAAGTTGATTATATAAAAGAAACTGATGAATTAAAAGTAATATTTGCAGAAGAAGTTGATATTCCAGAGGTAGTTAAACTTAATAATGGTGTAATATTTGAATTTGCTCCAGACTATTTATCAACTATCATATTACCTAATTTTGGACAAATGATGCACTTTCAAGGACTTGAAAATGCATTTATTGAATTTGAAAGTTTTACATCTGAAGTGTTAAAAATAAAAATAGATGAACAAATTATTAATATAAAAATAGATTTAAGTGAACTTGAAAATTAAGAAACTATATATATAATGAGTTCAAAAATATTTTATTTGGAGGCAAATTATGTTTGATATTACAATTTACGTTGCAGTAGTACTTGCAATTATATTTAGATTAGTCATCATGAAGGGATCATTTGTACTTCCAACATTTTATAAAAATGGAAATGAAGTATCTTTCAATCTTGGATCTGTTTCGACAATTATAATTGGATTATTAGCAGCATTTGCATTAATGCAAACACAACCTGATTTATTTGCTAACTGGTATGTAGCAGCAATAACCGCTTATACAGCTCCACAGGTTGTAGATGGTGTTATTACAGCAGGAACAAGATACCAGAATGGTCAAAAGGATGACTTAACTGAAGATGATGAAGAAATGTAAACTTTCTTCTAAATCTTCTAGCCAAAATAGCATAGTTGGTTAATGCGTCTGACTTGTAATCAGAAGATCAGGGGTTCGACTCCCTTTTTTGGCTTTTGGATAAACATTCGTTCGTCGGTTTATTCATGGATTTCACCTCCTATATTTGAAAGGGCAAGACATATTCGGTCGTGTCTTGCTCTTTTTTAGTCTTGTGGTGTAATGGTAATCATAGTGGGTTTTGGTCCCGCCGATCCTGGTTCGACTCCAGGCAAGACTACTTGGGGTATTAATGCCCCAAACATACATAACCACAGAACTCCCTCCAATTCCAATAGATAGAGTCTTAACGGACTCTATCTTTTAAATTCATATTATTATCGTGCTGGTTGTACTATAATAAGCCTCGTTTGTGGTTAACTACAATAATAATAAGTTAGTGCAATCATTTTTCTTGGGGAAAGTCGAGGCTTATTAATATTTTTTATAGGGTGTATAGCATAGTTTGGCTAATGCGATTGGCTCCAGACCAATAAATCGCAGGTTCAAATCCTGTTGCACCCATGTAGAGTGATTAAAATGAGTCGATTAGTATATAAGCGTGCATTAAAAAAAACTGATTTTCAAGATTTTGGAGAACAAATAATGTTCTTTAAGGATAACAATATAGCTTATATTATTGTAAAAAAGGATTCTAATTATATAATAAGGAAAAAAAAGATTTTTAATAATCACCAAATAGGTGAGAGAACTGCTAAAACAGTATCTCAAGTATTAAAAATTGTAAATTAATTATCTATTTCTTCAACATTATTCATATTATTTTCAAGATAATGTATACATTCATTTAGTAAATCTTCTGTTCCGAATTCATTAATTAATGCATTTACTATAGCAATTAATCCATAGCAAGATACTACAACACCATGTTCTTCATCTTCTAATAATTTCAAGATTTTTGGAATGGTGCTTGTGTTAAATCTGTTGATTTCTTCATCAAGATTTTGAATTCTTTTTTGTACTTCTTCTTCATTTATTTCTTTCATATTTTTCATTTTTTCGCCTCATTTAATATATCATTTATACTTTTATTTCTAACTTCTTTTAATTGTTGTTTTTTATGTTCTTCAGTAGGGTCAATGATAATTTCATTATTATCATTTCTATCAAATCTTTCTTTTTCTTCAATTTCATCTAATAAACTTGAAACACTATTGTTAATATTTAAATTAACTTCTTGACCCTCTTCAATATTATTTTTAGCTTGAATCATATTTACAAGATTACTAATAGCAGCTTCAGTAGTATCTAATAGTTTACCTTGCTCATATTCATTTTTTAAACCAATTTGTACTCTATATTCTTGAATTGCTATTGTTTGATCCATAAGTTGTGCTGGTTCGGGCATATTTTTTGCAATTGCAACAATTTTTTCTTGATCAATTGGGTTTAAAGAAGCAATAGCAAACTGTACTGCACCAAAAACATTTTTTTTATTACTATTTGGCGCAGGCATTCTGTTTTCTGCTAATTCTCTATCCGGCAATAAAAACACACCTTTTTCTTTGTATTTTTCTCTAATAGCTTGAACTTCTTTCTTTTTTAATCCATATATTTTTGCACCGCCTTCTCCAAAAATATGGTAATTTCTTACAAAAGAAGCTTCTCTATCTTTCATATTCTTCTTTTTTATTCTAAAGTATATAATGAAAACCTTTATATATGACTTGTGTTAAATATTATATTGTGTTTTGGTCAATATATCGGTTTAAATTCACGAAAGATATATATATTGAATTAACACAAATAAAAAATTGTGAGGTAAAATCATGAAAGCTAAACATGAACAAAAAATTAATGAAAAGTTTGCAGAAGCAAATAATATGTCTATAGACGAGATGAATCAAAAAGCACAAGAAATCTATGATAAACTTGATGCTAATGAATTTGCAGATGATGATGCAAGATGGGCACGTGCATATAGAAGAATACGTGGAGCATTTCGTAAAAAAGCACGTTCAATGTCTAATGCTATTGATGGTATGATTGTTTGTAGAATGACTAACAAAGACTTTGAAAGAAACCAATATGATTATGCTATGCGAACAATGGAAAAAAATGGTAAAGATACTGCTTTATCATTAGGATTGGTTAATAAAGAAGGTTTACCAATTTATCAATGGGGAGATAAAAAAGGTTCTGTGATTGTAGATGAAACTGGTGAACCAGGAAGACCATTAGTATCAGGTCGTGCAATAGCATATACTTTTGAAAAAAATGATGAAGGTCAGTATAAATATATTGAACCACGTTATGTTGTTATTAGCAAAAAAAGAGCTGATGATACTATTCCAGTATGTCAAGTTGGTAAACTTTCATTAAGTATTGCAGATGACAAACAAGATGGTTTCTTTGGTAAAAATAATTTTGCTTATTATAATGATGCTTCAATTAGTAATGAAATTAAAGCTCCTTATACTTATGATGAAGTTCAAGAAATACTTGGACAATGGAATGAAGCATTTGGAGATAATTTTTCAGTTATATCTAGCTATAAGGAGTTAACTAACTTTGAAATTGATCATAGTTATTCAAAAGATAATAAAGAAGTTGAATTTGATTTTTGTGTTATTCCAGGAATCATAATGGGTATCAATCCAAATGGTAAATATAGTAATGCTACTATAACATTAGAATTTGTGGATTATGATACATTAGAAACTTCTCTTATTAGTGTGTTTGTGCCTGAACCAATGTTAAAAGGTTTACATATGCAAGAAGATGACCAAGGAATTTTCGTTTTACAAGCATTTGCTGGTAGAGAAAATACTAGATGGCATTTAGGTGGATTTTTACATGTTGATGATAGTGTCGATGTAGAAGAATTTTTTGGTGTAGCTATAGAAGGTGAAGAAGAAGATGTATCAGAATAAGGATCTTTTAGATCCTAATCTTCTTTTTGATAGAAGAATGGTTTTAATGCGTAATCGAATACAAACACTTTGTAATGATTATCGTAATGTAAATCATTTTTTTTCTAAAGCGATTATTGAAACCGAACTTGAAAGATTGGTAGATGATTATCTTGAACGAGCATTTATTTTACAAAGAAATCAACAAAGACAATCAGAAGAAACCACAGACAGAAATTGAGTGGTTAAAGTTTGATTTAAAAATTATGCAAGATAATAGGTGTAAAGCACAGTTACAAAATTTAATTAAAGAATTGGAGAGATAAGTATGGCAGGATTTAATGTAAATGGTAATAATATTGGTGAATCAACAAGGAAACCTAAAAAACCTTTAAAAGATGAAATCTTTGAAGAACTTTTCAATGATGAAAAAGAAAAGAAAATGAAACAGATTAATAAAAAAATATTAATCTCTGGTGAAAATGGTACAGCTAAGTCTTCATTATCAATGGCATTAGCTACACAAGACCTTAAAGATGATGAAATAATTATTTATGTAGATATAGATAATTCTGGATTTGAAATAGTACAAGAATTTTATTTTGACTATTATCAAAATCATCAGATTAGGATATATAATCCTGATAAAGTTCATGAAGTTAATGGTATAACTGTTAAAGATGAAGAAGAAGTTGTAGGTGCTGCTGGAAGTGCTGCCCAATCCATTAAAGATGCAATAGAAGCTGGATATAAAATTAAAGCTGTTATTGTAGATGGAATATCATTTTTATTAGAATATTGTGAATCTATTATGAGGATCAATAAAGAAAAAGCAGCAGATGAAGGTATTCCGATGGGTGCTTGGAAAATAAGAAATAAAGCATTTAGGGATTTTTCATCACCATATATGGCATTACCAGTTCCAGTAATCTTTGTTTCTCATGAAGATTTTATTCGTGAAGTTTCTGAAGAAGATGGAAACAAATTTGCAAGTGTTAAACAAAGATTTATTGATGAATGTTCAATGAGAATGACACTTGAAAAAAGAGATAACAATAATCCTGATATAACAGACTATTTTGCTACTATTAGAAAAAATAGATCTGATGTAACAAAAGAAAATCAAGAATTTAAGTTTATGAGTATTAATCGTAAAACTGAAAAAATTGATTTTGATGTTACAGATTTAGTATGTGTTATATTTCCTGCTGGGGAATCAAGTGAAAAATAATGGAGAATATAATCTTAAACGCATACATATGTTATGATAAGAATTCAGATATGTTTGAAATAAGATATAAAGATTCTAGTAATATTGTATCAACAAAACAAGGGAAATATGGTGTTGAATTACATTTTGATATAAATGATCAATTAATTGGTATGAGTGTGCCTGAGCCAGATATGCTTTTTGGTGCTAATATCAAATTTTTTGAAACATTTATGTGTGGTAACTTTACGTGATAAAAATGAAAGATGAGTTTGTGAATTTGCACTTACATACACATTATAGTGTGCAAGATTCAACAATAAAAATTCCAGAATTATTTTATAAAATAGAAGAATTGGGGCAAAAAGCAGTAGCTATTACAGATCATGGTAGTATTGAAGGTTGGAATGATTTTTACTTACTTGGTCAAGATACTAATGTTAAGCCAATATTTGGTTGTGAGTTTTACTGTAAGGATCATTATACAAAACCATCTGATAAATCAAGGTATCATCTAGTAGTTTTAGCTAAAAATGATAATGGTATAAAGACTATTAATAAATTGCAATATGAATCAATTAAACATAGTTATGTTAAACCTTTATTACCATATCCTTTTTTATTTGAAAATTGTGATGATATTTTTGTTTCAACAGCTTGTGCTTTGGGTACTTTAGGACAATGTTTTAATAAAGAAAAATTGAGTAAGAAACCTGAAGATGCAGAACCTTTTTTAAATAAATTATTAGATGTGTTTGGTAAAGATAATGTTGCATTAGAGTTTCAGTTTCATCCTGATTTTCCTTATCAAGCAATTTTTAATTCTCATTTGTTAGATTTGTGGGATACAGTTGATATGAAGTATTGTATAGCTACTACTGATGCACATTTTATTACTAATCCAGATGTAAGAAGAAGATTACAAGCTAGTGCTTGGCATAAACCATATGAGAGTACCAAACCAACTTTAAAAAGTAATTGTGTAGGTACATCTTCAAAGATAAAAAGTTTTGCAGAAGAATCTAATTTTCCATCATTAGAATTAGTGGAGAAGATGATTCAGAATACTTCTGTTATTGCAGATAAATGTAACGTTGATAATGTCAATAATATTGGTGGAGATAGGGTTTTGCCTAAATTCAATAAGCATAATGAATTTAAAAAAATTTTTTTAAGAAAACCCAAAAAGGTGATTTAAGTGGGATTTCAATTAAAATTTGATGCACCAATGGAAGAAAATTTTTCTTTTATGAAAAGAATGGCTATTAAGGGTTTACAATATAAGGGTGTGTATGATGATCCTTGGTATCAAGAACATTTAGAAGAAGAATGTGAAGTTATTAAAAAGACTGGTGTAGAAGATTTTTTTCTTCAAACTGCATATATTTGTGCTTTAATTGATAGTAAAGGGATTTTTAGAGGACCTGCAAGAGGTAGTTGTTTAGCAAGTGTGGTATGTTATGGTTTGAATATTACAAAAATCCCTCCAAAACCCTATAAATTGTCATTTGCAAGGTTTCTTAATGAAACAAGAGCTATGACTCAATTGCCTGATATTGATACAGATGTATCTTCAGATCAAAGAGATGAAGTGCTAAAATTAATCATTAATGAATTTGGTGAAGATAGATGTAGTCAAGTTGTTACAAGGTTACCATATTCAGCTAAGATGGCTATAAAAGATTTAGCAAAAATGATTGATGTACCATTTGCAGAAGTAAATAGAATAACTGCTTCATTAACTGATGACGAAGATTATCATCAAAATGAAAAAGTGATGAATTTTTTAAATCAGTATCCTTTTATTAGAGATGGTATTGATGATTTTGTTGGTTTGCTTAAAGCTCATGGTAAGCATCCTGGTGCTGTTATTATTTTCGATAAACCTTTATGGAATTATACATCTGTTTTAAAAGTCAAAGATTCAATGGTTATTTGTAATAGTGGTGTTGAGTGTGAAGCACAAGGATTTTTAAAAAATGATACATTATCTGTAAAAGTGTTAGATATTCAAAGAGATTGTTTAAAACTTATTGATGATCCTGATGTTGAATTACCATATAATTTTGATGATCCAAAAGTTTTTGAAACTATTTGCAGAGATCCTTTAGGTATTTTTCAATTAGAAAAAGCTGCTGGTCGTCAAGGCATTAAAATGGTTCAACCAAGTAATTTTAATGAAATGGTTGCTACAATATCATTGATTAGACCAGGAGCCCGTAATAGTGGTATGGATAAGTTATATGCAGATTATAAGTTTGGTAGACAAGAACCAATTTATTTGGATCCAAGATTAAAAGATATTTTGGCAGATACTCAAGGTTTAATGATTTTTCAGGAAGATATTATGGCAGTTGCTCGTGAACTTGCTGGTATGTCTGATTTGGAAACTGATCATTTAAGAAGAGCAGTATCTAAAAAGAAAAAGGAAGCTTTTACTGAATTTAAACCTAAATTTATTCAAGGTTGCCTTAATAACAATGTGAATGAAGATGTTGCTGAAGAGTTATGGAGTAATATTGAAAAGTCATCAGATTATTCATTTAATCGTTCTCATGCGGTTGGATATGCTGCATTAGGTTACCAATCTGCTTGGCTTAAAACTTATTATCCTTTGGAATTTTCTATTGCTATGCTTATGCATGTAAAAGATGATGAAAAAAGAATTGAAATTTTGCAATCTATTAAGGAATCTAATGTTGAATTATGTTGTCCAGATATTAATAAATCTGAATTTAATACAGCAGTTGTTGATGGTAAAATATATATGGGTTTTGATTTAATAGATAAAGTATCTATAAAATCTTCAGAAGCAATTTTAGAAGAACGTGAAAAAAATGGTTTATTTACCAGTTTTGATGATTTTTGTAGTAGAGTAGCTCCACGTAAAGCTAATAAGCGAGTTAAGGAAAATCTTATTTGGGCTGGAGCATTTGATAATATACCAATAACAGATAAAAATGAAGAAAAAGTGTGATAATATGGAATATAATGGTAAAGAGTGGAAACAGAAAAAAGATGGTGTGTATGTAAATGGTGAAGAATTTTTATGTACTTCTTTAGAGTATGTGAATCGTAAGACACTTGGATTTAGTCCAGTTAGAGGATATAGTACTCCTGAAGGGTATTTTATAGTTCGTAAGAAAAATAAAGTAACAAATAGTACATCAATTCTTGCAGATATTATGGAAGATGAAGTTGATGAGAAATATTATTTAAATGATGATCAAATTGAAAGATTGATGAGGAATAAAAATGGTTCTTAAGGTTCTATCATTATGTACTGGAGTTGGAGGTGGAGAATTAGCTTTTGAAGCTTCTGATTTTGATTATACTATGGTAGGATATTCTGAAATTGATAAATATGCTAATAGTATTTATCAGAAGCATTTTCCATCACATGAAAATTTTGGTGATTTAACTAAAATTAATGCTATAACATTACCTAATTTTGATTTTTTAATTGCAGGTTTTCCTTGTCAAGCATTCAGTATTGCTGGAAAGCTTAAAGGTTTTGAAGATGCAAGAGGTACTATATTCTTTGATATAGCAAGAATATTAAAAGTTAAAAAACCAAAGTATTTTCTTTTTGAAAATGTAAAAAATTTAATTTCTCATGATAAAGGAAATACTTTTCAAGTGATTGTTAAAACTCTTTTGGATCTTGGTTATAATATTCGTTGGGATGTTTTAAATTCTAAAGATTTTGGTGTGCCTCAAAATCGTGAAAGAATTTATATTCGTGGGATTCGTAAAGAATTTGGAATGTTGCCTGATATTTCGTTGACTACTGCTGATTTGATTATTGGTACTGATGTAAATCATGATATTCGTATGCAACGTGAATTAATTAATCGTAAGATTAAAGCAAGGGTTCATCAAGTTGATGTTAAAGGTTTACAACAAGAGATTTATGAAAAGAAAAGATCATCTCCTTATACTATTGAACAAATTGCAGAAGAATTAGGTGTTCCATCTACACAAGCTGCACATTATTTTAGAACTGATGATAGTTTTGCTATTCCTACTCCTGAAATTTGGTATAAATTAAAAGAGTTATTAGGTATTTATACAACTGAATTTGATAAATCTTTAACTGAATTTGAAATTAAAGAAGGGGTGTTTGATCAATCTAAAAGAACTTATAGAGATACAGGTATTTCTCCTACCATAACCGCAAGTGGTGAGGTATTGGTACAAGAAAGTAAACCTCATGTACTTAATAATCGTAAAGGTGAACGTGTTTCACAAGGTATGAAAGTATATGATACAGATAGTGTTAGTTGTACTCAAATTGCTAATGGTGGTGGTTGGGGTGCTAAAACTGGATTATATAAAGTAGCACCACTTAAAATTGCAACTGCTACAAAAAAAGGTTATGATGAAGTTTATCCTGGTGATGGTATTCGTTTAGATCATCCTGGTTCTGTTACTGGTCGTGGTAGGACACAATCAAAAGGTGTTGGTACTTTGACTTGTTCAAGTAATTGGGGTGCTGTTGATGAAAAATCAAGAGTACGTCGGTTAATTCCATTGGAATCAGAGAGATTACAAGGGTTTCCTGATAACTGGACTAAATATGGTGTAGAAGGAGAAGAGATATCTGATGCACAAAGGTATAAGTGTATGGGTAATGCTTTTACTGTTAATGTTATAAAATATATTTTAAATAGTTTTTATGATATGGAGGTAGAAGATGAATGATATTATAAAGAAAAGAACTGATTTAATAAATTTTTTCTTTAATCAAGAAGAAACATATACAAAAGAAGATATATTAAATAAAGAATTTTCAGTTCTTTCATTTTCTCCATCAGAAGAATATATTGATACATTACATTCTCAATTTGATGATTTGTGTATTGATTTATCTACACATAAGATAGAAGATACAAGTGAGATATATATTAAAGGTATTATTGTTGATGTAGATAGACAAAATTATCAGACAATTATTCATTTACAGAATAAAGAATCTTTAATTAGTGTTACTTGTAAAGATGCTGTTGCAAGTAAATATGATGATTGTTTTGTTACTGGAGAACCAGTTATTGTAAAATGTAAAGTTTTTAATGAACGATTATATCTTAGCCTTTTAATTCAGTTAAATTATATTGGTAATTTTGCCAAAGAATGTGAATATATTGATGGTTCAGCTAAAGACACAATTGATACAATTATGTTCAACAGAGAACACGAAAAAACACATTATGGTTTGATTATTGAATGTGCAATGGTTAAAACTAGTAAAGGCAGAGATATGTTAATTGGTACATTATATGATGGTAAACAAAATCGTAGTTTTGGTATTGTTAAGACAAAATATAATCCTATATTACCTAAACATGCTATGGCTGGAGATTATGTAAAATTTAACAAACCTACTGATAAGTTTTTTTTAAATAATATGGAGGTAGTTAATTTATGAAAATTTCTAAATCAAAAATCAATACTTATAAGAAGTGTCCACGTGAGTTTAAATATATTTATGTGGAACATTTGGAATCTGAACCTAATGAATATATGCAGTTAGGATTAGATGTGCATAGTATTGCAGAAAATGTTGGAGCAGAATTAAGTTTAAAAGAAAATATAACCGATGATGATATAACAGAAGCTTTTGAAAAGCATTTTGTTGAATCTGAATTTGACATTACCAAACATATGGAGCATTTATTCTTCTTTTTTAAAGATATTTTTGATAGTGGTTATAAAATATTAAATGTTGAAGAAGATATATATGATAATGAATATAATATTCGTGGTATTGTAGATTTAGTTTTGGAAGATGAAGATGGTGATTTAATTGTTATCGATTATAAGACAGGTAGGTCTAAACCTATTACAGATTTTCGTTTAGAGTTATGTATGTATCGTAGATTAGTAGAGTTTAAGTATCCTGGCAGGACAGTTTCTTCAGCAGCAATATTTTTTACTAAAGATGGGAAATATCGTGGTTTTAACTTTGTTAATGAACAAAAGAAAGGTGCTTATGTAACTGATGAAGATTATGAAGCAGTTTTCAAATATATTGAGTTCATTAAGGATAAAATTGATAATAATATATTTCCACCTAAAAAACAATTTTTATGTCAATATTGTGCTTTTGAAGAACAATGTAATATTGATGGGGGATTTTAATGCCAATTAATCAATTAAAATTTATTAAAAATTTTTTAGATAAGTATTCTAAAGAATATTCTGATTTACCTACTGATATTATTGGTGATATTATTATTACAGTTCTTATTGATGCTCCTGAATCTTATTTCTCATATGATATGGTACAAGAACATCCTGAATTTTGTAAGAAATGTGGTGCTTGTTGTAAACAAAGAGAGCAACCTTGTGAATATTTTAATGGCCGTACATGCGATGATTATTATGCAAGGTGGGATGTTTGTGCAGAGTTTCCTTATTATGAAATTAATGGTGATGAAGGATTAATGTTGGATCCAGGATGTCAGTTTGCATTAAAACTTGCCGAAATGCAAATAGAAAAAGAGATTAAAAGAGAATATGATTTTTTATTAGGTGATAATCATGAAAGTGAGTGAAATGTTTATTAAACCACGTCGGTTTAAAATTATTGATACAGATGATATAGATTATTATATTAGTATTTATAATGGGAAAAAAGATTTATATCAAACAGTATATAATTATGAAGATGTTATTGATATTAATACAGTTATTGTTGATAAAATTTTCCTTGATTTTGATTATAATTCTGATATGAAATTTTTATCTGATGTACGTGGTGTAGCAAAATATTTGTATCGTAATGATTATCTATTTTATATTCGTTTTAGTGGTAATGGTTTTCATATTTTTATTTTGTTAGATGATGATGAATTGAAAAATCCTAAATCTGCTATTAAAAATTATGTTGATTTTTTACATAAACAAACTGGTACAACTTCAGATCCAGCTGTAATTGGTGATTTACGTAGAGTAGTACGTATTCCTAATACTTTAAATATTAAACATAAAGAACAACAATATTATTGTATTCCAATTAGTTATAATGAATTAATTAATAAAACTTATGAAGAAATTAAATTATTAGCTTCTTACCCAAGAGAAACAAAAGATGATTTTATTAATGGACATAGATTATTAAATATTTCTGAATGGGATAGCAATATATTAATAAAAGAACATCATAATGCACAAAATATTATTAGTGATGTTGAAATTAGTGATGAAATACCACCTTGTATTAAAGAATTAATGAAAGATCCTATGCTTGGTAATACTGGTAGGATACAAGTTATTTTATTCTTTAGAGATTTAGGTTATACAAGAGATGAAGTAGAAGATTTATTATATAGTTTTTTATCAGAAGAAAAATTTAATCATTGTGTTCATGAAGAACATTTAATTGATTATCTTTTTGAAAAAAATTATATTTTTAATGATTGTATTGTGCAAAAAGAAAATGGGTTTTGTACAGATGAAACTTGTAAAGGACATGGATTATATTATTGAGGTGAAAATATGAAATATTTAAGTTTATTTAGTGGAATTGGTGGATTTGAATTAGGACTACAAAATAGTTCAAAAGATTTTGAATGTGTTGGTTATGCAGAAATTGATAAATTTGCTAAAAATATTTATGAAAAACATTTTAGTCATAATAATTTAGGTGATGTTACTTTAATAGATGCATCTGAATTACCTGATTTTGATTTGCTTGTGGGTGGATTTCCTTGTCAAGCATTTAGTGTGGCAGGAAATCAAAAAGGTTTTGATGATACTCGTGGTACTTTGTTTTTTGAAATTGCACGTATTTTAGAAGAAAAGAAACCTAAATATTTTTTATTGGAGAATGTTCGTAATCTTTTATCTCATGACAAAGGTAGGACATTTCAAATAATGATGCAGATTTTAATTGATCTTGGTTATAATATAAGATGGGATGTACTTAATAGTAAAGATTTTGGTGTTCCACAGTCACGAGAAAGGATATATATTAGAGGTTCTTTAAATGATTATCCTAATGATATAAGTATTGAAGATACTACTCTAGGTCTTGCTAATCATATTAAATATATTGTTAAGGGTAGGCAAGGAGAACGTATTTTATCGCCTAATGGATTAAACCAAACATTAGCAGCAACTGGTGGGAATGCTGGTGGACAAACATATATTAGAGAATCAAAAATAAAAAAGATTGGTAATCATTCTGCAAGTGGTAAAGGACAAGGTGGAAATATTTATGATGAAGATGGATTATCTCCGACTTTAACTTGTCAACATGATTATCCAGCAAAAGTTAGAGTGAAAAAAGTTTATGGTAGTATGCAAGCTCATAGAAGTGAAACAGATGGTAGTTACTCACCAACATTAACTGCTATTAGTTCTAATATTACTAATCGACCAATTATTGAAACAGAATATAATTATAGAGCAATTACACCTGTTGAAGCAGAAAGATTACAAGGGTTTCCTGATAATTGGACACAATATGGACAAGATGGTAAAGCAATAAGTGATACACAAAGATACAAGTGTTGTGGTAATGCTGTTACAACTAATGTCATAAAGTATATAATAGATAATTGGGAGATATAATATTATGAAGATTTTTATTGATGATCGTGAGGACAAAGAACGTGTAGAATTATTAATTAAAGATCCTTTCTTTGCTAATGCTATTATTACAAGATTAGAAACTGGTGATATTGTTGTAGAACGAAAAGATCTTAATGATATTGCCGTTGAAGTGAAAACATTACAAGATTGGATTCAGTCATGTAGAAGTAGACAGATTCAAAAAGAAGTTTTAAAAATGAAAGAAGAATATCCCTTTTCTTTTGTTGTAATGTATGATGATGGCAAAAAAAATGATTTTTTTGTCAAACCACAAACATTAGATGAATATTATGGTAATCTTGTATCTATAACACAACGATATAAAGTACCTGTTTTTGTTTGTAAAAATCATCATCATTTTGTAGCATGTGTAAAAGCTATTGTCAATAATGTAAAAAAGAATGATGAACCTATTGAACCACCAATTGTTCGTTCAAAAGATAGTAATGAAATGATTAATGTTCTTATTGGATTACCAAAGTGTGGTCCAAAAGCAGCAAGAAAATTATTGGATTATTTTCATACTCCTGGTGGTGTATTTAGGGCTAGTGATGAAGAGTTAGATCAAGTTCCTCGTTTAACAAGAGTTACTAAATCTGCTATTAGGAGGATGCGATAATGGATCCTGATGAAAGAAAAGTTTTATCTATTCTTGTGAATACTAATAAAACATTATTTGATGCACAAAAAAGTAATAAGCATCGTATTGATGCTATGAAAGATAATGTACAATTTGTTAGATTAAAATCACTTGAAGATATTAGTATAACATCTTTGAATAATCCTTTAACTGATTTACGTAATGAGATTTTTACAATGTTACAGTTTTCACGTGAGTATTTAGATATTCTCCAGAAAATTGATGCTATTAATCTTTATGATGCCGCGGAGATTATTGTAGAAGTTGATGATATTCGTAGATTTAAGAATTTACGTCATTTTATTTCTTATGCAGGATTATCTCCTGTAGTCAGGAAGGGTAAATATTATTCTAAAGTGCAAAAAGATATTAATGGAACTGTTGTTGCGAATAAGAAACAAGATCCAATTGATTATTGTGAGAATTTAAAAATTGTTTTAACAAGGTGTACTAAAAAACTTATTTATCAATCTGATAAATATAAAAGGTATTATCATTTAATGTTTAAACAATTAAAAGAAAAACATCCAAAGTATCCACGTAAACGAATTGAATATATGGCTTTAAAAAAAACTACAGTTCGTTTCGCTACTTTTGTGTATATTGAGTTTAATAAAATTGCAAAATATGAGGAGGAAGAAGAATGATTACTGGTGAAAAAACTTTAAGACAAATTTATCCAAATTTAGATGAAGAACAATATCAACCTGCAGGGATTGATTTAACTTTAAATGAATTATATTCATTTAAGCATAATGATGGTATTATTTATGGGTTATTAAAAGATGCAAAAGTGTTACCTGAACAAATAAAGTGTCAAACATCAAATATTCAAGTAAGTGGGATGTTAAAAAATGTTTTTAGATTGAAACCACATACTGCTTATGTTGGTGTGACAACTGAAAAAATTAAAATTAGTAAGTTTGCTGGACAATTTTATTTGCCACGTTCTTCTTTATTAAGGGCTGGTATCGATGTTAGAACAGCTTTTGGTGATCCAGGATTTAATGGACACTTAAGTTTCTTATTAATTAATCATACAGATGAGTTATTTGTTATTGAAAAGGGTGCTAGGTTTGCACAACTTGTAGATATGACTGCTGATAATGTTGACCAAGAATATAGTGGAGATTATAATGAGAACTGATGTTCTTTTAACTATTAAAGAAACATTAGAAGATGCTCAAAACATTACTGTGTTATCAATGAATGTTGAAGGTAATACAGTATTTGGTGTATATATTAGAGAAGTTAGAGATAATTTATCTTTTTTAATGTTGCCCAAAAATCATTTTGAAACAACTGTTGATGGTATCAATATTCAATTCTTTGAGTTGGGTACTGTCTTACATAACATTTATTACAATGGAGCATTAAAATTTTTAGATATATTGTACCCTGATACTGATATAATGAAGGGTAACTCTCATTATATTAATCTTTGTAATTTAATCTTTGAAAATATTCCATTCAATATAGCTAAACTTAAGTATATTGAAGCATCTAATCAAAAGTTTAGTGATAATTATAAAGATGATATTGAAAGAACATTAATGTTGATGGATATTGCAAATGAATTAAATATTTTTTTAGCATTATGGGGGGATACTTATCTTGATCCTTTTGTATATGTTAATGAAGTAAAAGATAAAAAAGATTTTGTTGCTGCTTGTAATTCATTAGATGAGTTTAGACAATGGTTACAAAATCAAACTTTTGCAAAAATATCAGAAAAAAATATGAATAGAATTGACCAAATGTATATTAACTTACAAATTTTACATATGGAGGTATAAATATTATAGAAATTATAATATTTTTATAACGTTTTTAAAGGAGAAGAGGAAAAAATGACAGACAAATTTTACGTAGTACACAATGATGGTACAGAATCACTATTTAGTCCAACAGTAATTGGGGATACAATTATTGAAGAAACAGGAATTGATGAAGAACTTGCAAGAAAAATCCAACATAGAATAGCAAGAAAAACATATGATATGCGGAAAGAAGGTGTGGATAGAATATCAACGGCAGCTCTTCGTGCATTAGTATCATCACAATTGCTAAAAGAAAATCTTATAGAAGCAGAAGAAAAAAATCGTGTATTAGGAATGACTGTCACAGAATTTGAACACTTAATGAATGAAGGGTGTAATGATAATGCAAATATTGGATATTCTCCAGAAATGATTACAAAATATGCATATGATGCTATAGCAAAACAATATGCACTTCAAGATATGCCAAAGCATTGTGCAGATGCACATATACAAGGTTTTGTTCATCATCATGACCTTGAATTTTTCCACACAAGACCTAATTGTATGAACTTTGATCTCAGATTTTTTGCAAAGAATGGATTAAAGATTGATGGTCGTGGAGTGATGGGTTCGGTAGCGAAACCAGCAAAAACTCTTGAAGTATTATTAAATCATTTATTACAAGCATTTATGGCAGGAGCAGTAGTGTTTAGTGGTGGACAAGGATACGTTAACTTTAATACATTACTTGCCCCCTTTGCAAGAGGTAGAACTTATGAAGAAATCAAACAAGCAATCCAGGGATTCATTTTTAACTGTAATATGTCACTTGTTTGTAGGGGTGGGCAAATCCTTTTTAGTTCTATTGGTGTGGATTTATCTGTTCCTAAAGTATTAGCTAATGAACCTGCGATTGGTCCAGGAGGAATAGCTAATGGAGTATATGGTGACTATCAAGAAGAAGCAGACTTAATATTCAGGGCAATATTAGAAGTATCAGAAGAAAAAGATGGTAATGGAGCATATCATAGATTTCCAAACATACTTTTTAATATAAGAGAGGGAGATCTTGATGAATATACTGGTAACTGTAAATTACTTCATGAGAAAGGTGCTAATAATCCTACACTTTATTATGTTAATTGTACTGAAATGGAAAGAACTGTTATGGGCTGTAGGACAGCATTACCGGTGAATTATAGTGGAGATTACAAAGCAGACTCAATGAATACTGGTAATTTTATGTATTCGACATTAAATTTACCATTAATTGCTCTTGAAGCTAATGGCGATGTTAAAGAATTTTATGCAATACTTGGAAATATGTGTGATGTTATTTATGATACTCTTTGTTATCGTAGACAATGTGTAAAGCATGCTATTTATGATAAACATATGTCTGATTTTTTATTACAACAAGATGAAGAAACTGGTGAAACACTTTGGGATATAGATAGAACAACAATGACTATAGGTTATTGTGGATTATATGAGTGTTTACAAATATTAAACGATGAAAGAGAAACTGGTAAATCAATTCTTGATTACATTAATTATAAAAAAGATTTATTTAACGCAAAAGATGGTTTGAGGTGGTCTGTTATTGGTAGTCCAGCAGAAAGTGCAAGTCATAGATTTGCAGAAATAATAAAAGAAAAATATCCTGATGCTCCAGTTCAAGGTACAAAAGGAAATTATTACTTAACTAATTCATCTCATATACCTGTGAGTCAAGAAACAAATATTATAGATCATATTAGGAATGCAGCAGCATTTCATCCATTATCTCTTGGTGGTAATATATTACATATTTGGCTTGGAGAAGTATGGAGTGATGCTAAAGCACTTTGGTCATTAAATAAGAAAATTATTGAAACCGGTGTAATATTTTGGGCTTATAGTAAAGTGTTTACTTATTGTCCAGAGTGTGGTTTTACTATTAATGATAATCTTGAAGTGTGTCCTGTGTGTGGATCTGAACATTTATATGTTTATGATAGGATAACAGGGTATTATTTGTGTATTGATACATTTAATAATGGTAAGAAACAAGAGTTTAAAGATAGATATAGACAAAAAATATAATAATTACATATAAGAGGGGTTATGTATGATCGATACAAATTGGAGTAATTATTGGGCTTATAAACAGAAAGGATATGAGCCCAGAGTTCAACAAAAAAGAATTATAGATAAAATAGTTATGGGGTTACAGCAACCAAATATAAAAAATATTATTGTTGAAGCAAGTGTTGGTATTGGTAAAACAGCTATTGCAGTTACAATCGGTAATCTTGTACCTTCTTCTTATATTTTAACACAAACTAAAGATTTACAAAAACAGTATAATGAAGAGTTTAATTTGCCCATAATGAAAGGAAAAAATAATTATTATTGTATTGCTCAAAAGGGTGAAAAAGATGATAATGATGAATATATTATGTGTGATAAATGTATCAATCTTAAACCTTGGCCATGTAATGATTGTGAATATATAAATACAAGAAAATGGGCTTTTAACCAAAAAACATTAGTTTTAAATTTTCATTATTATTATTATATTAAAAGAACATCTATTTGTGAACCACGTTCTTTATTAATTATTGATGAAGCACATTTACTTGAATCTTTTATAATGAGTCAAATATCTTATGGTTTTTCTTTTAAATCTATTTTAAAACATTGTAATTTAGATATTAGAGCAATTATAGAAAACTCAGATCAAGAATATGGTGCATGGGCAGAAGCATATAATTGGTTGCCGATTTTAAATAAAATATATAGAATAGCACTTAATAGGAGAAATATATTATTAGAATCTGTAGACGATTGTAAAAAGAATATACAAAAAGAAATAAATAATGTTGATATAATACAAAAACAAATATTACAAGCACAAACAGAAAAAGAAATAATAATATTAACTAGAAAAAAAAAAGAAAAACAAAAGGATCTAAATCGAATAAGAAAAAAATTGGATAATATAAATAAACAATTTAAATATATAGAAAAAATAGTTGATAAAACTGCATTTATAATAGAAGAAATTAAAAATGATGGTTATAATTGGGCCGCTTGTTTACCTAATGAAGAGGATTTTTATGATGAAGATGTTAATGTAAGAGTAGATTTTAAACCTATTTTTGTTGATAAATTTATGAATGGTTTTTATACTCATGGTTCAAAAAGATTATTTTTGACTGGTACAATTGGTAGTTTTGATAAGTTTTGTCAATATCATAATTTAAAGAAAGAAGAAACTTGTTTTATTCAAGAATCTAATGGTTTTCCAAAAGAAAATAGACCAATTATTAAAAGGTATGCAAGTAGAATGAATAAAGAGTCTAAAAGTTGGAGAAATTTCAAAGTTTTAAATACAATTACTGAAATTATTGCTGAAAATAAAAAGGGGCTTATTTTTACAACAAGTAATAAGCAAACTGAATGGTTATGTAATGAGTTATCAGAATATAATTTATGGAGTATTAGTAGTAATAAAGAATATAGTCATTTAGGAATGGAACGTGATGATGTTTTAGAAAGTTTTAGGAATTTTAAAGATTCAGCAATATTGGTTGGATCATATATTAGAACTGGTGTTGATTTTCCTGGTAATCAATGTGAGTTTGCTATATTATTTAAAGTACCATATCCTAAATTTGATCATCAAGCTCTTAAACGTAATCAAAGAGATCCAGAATGGTATGGTTATAGAACTGCTATGGAATTAATGCAAGCTCAAGGACGGGGTGTAAGATCAGCAACTGATGTGTGTCCTTTGTATGTTATAGATGAAAGTTTTGAAAATTTTTTAAATTATCATTCTAATTTGTTAAGTGATTATTTTTTAGAAAGTATTGTGGAAAATGATGAATATGATAATAATTTTTTTAGATTTTAATAATGTGGTATTATGAGTCTTGGTTATCCATCTGTTCGTGTTTCTATTTGGACACGTCAGAAGCATTGGAGATTAGATGATTATGAGAAACGAGCACCGATTCCACAATTGATTTGGTCTGATGGTCATGTTGAATGGAGTCGGTGGTATTGGTTTAAAGAAAATGATGTACCAGGAGGAAGAGTTGCTAATCCTTATATTCATTTTAAATCATAAGAAACATAAAAAATTTTTATGTTCTTTATGATTTTTATGATAAAATTTATATAGTATGAATATATTATTACTAATTAAATAATAAGTAATAATATGGTGATAATATAGAAAAAATAGCAGGTACTTATAAATATACCAATATCAATACTGGTGCTTTATATATTGGGAGTGCTAGTAATATTCGGAATAGACATTATCGGCATATGAATCCTTTACCCATTGATATAGCTATTGCTAATGAAGGGTTTGAAAATTTTACTTTTGAAATTCTTGAAAAATTTCCTATGAATACAGATAAAGAAATATTGTATCAAAATGAAAGAAAATGGATTGATTATTATGATGCAGAAAATAATCCTCTACATTATAATGTTGGACAAGGACGATATAATTTATGGGATACTAAAAAAGTTCATCATGATGCAAGAAGAGTGGGTAATGGAGTTGGTAAAAGTTTTAATGTAAAAGCAGGAACATTTGGTAATCATCCATGGAATAGAACTGGGTTACCAATAGGAGCTTTTTGTGAATTTGTTTCTCCAACAATTATTTATGACCTTTCTCAAAAATGGTCTTAAACCATAAACTTTATATATTATTATCAAGATAATACTATTATTGGGGTTAGTATTACTATGAATGAAGAAGATATTGAAGAAATTTTATTGGAAATTATTCAAGAGTTTGTTAAACCAGAAAATCAAAAACTTTTAGATAATCAAAAGTTAGCTTCTTCTGTTTTTTTTAGTTTTGCTATTGGAGTTTTAAACAACAATGAGTTTGAAATAGATAAAATAAATGATTTACTTTATGTTGTTGATTGGTTACGTGAGAAAGAAGATGTTTTAGCAGGATTCAATAGTGAGGTTAAAAAAAATGAAAAAAAAATGTGATGGTAACTGTTGTGATGCATTCTTTGAAGATTATGATGAATCTGATGATGATTATGAAATTCAAAGACTTGAAGATATTATTGAAATTTGTAAATTCTTAATTAAAGTTAGAAAACATAGGAAACAAAAAAAAGAAGTATTTAATAAGATATTAGAAGAAGAAAAAGAAGAAGAACCTACTAGGTTATATACTAATGTAACATATCCTTTTTATTTATATAGATATCCTAAAAGAAATCACTCAAATAGGGTTTCCGATTGGGATAGAATATGGTTTTAAATAATCCCCACTTATTTATTTTTTTAGGTGATTGTTTATTAAAACAAAAAAATGTAATTATTGTGGTAAAATACTACCTTTAAAGCAATTTAGTAAAAATAAAAACAATAAAGATAATCTTTCATACTATTGTAAAACTTGTATGAAAGAAAAAAGAAATCTCTATTTTTATAATCAAGGTAATAAACGATATGAATGTTTCATTATTGATGAACTAAAAAATTATCCTGAAATTCAAATTAATGGCATTGATTACGATAAAGTTTATTCAACTAAAATAACTTTATATGATATGCCAGGAATTTTAAATAATTTATTACATGATTTACCTAAATTCTTAATAAAATATGATCTTTCTTTTGAAGAGTATAAGTTTATTGTGGAGCAATGTAAGAAGAATAAGTTTACTATTGAACCAAAAGATTTAAATACTTAACAAGACAATATAATATTGTTTAGTAAAAAAATAAAACTAAACTCTTAAACATATAGGAAAACATGGTTTAAATAAAGGAAAAGGAGGTTAAGATTATGAGTGATTTACCAAAAGCTTCTGTAAAAAGACTCATGAAAAGAGCTGGATCTTACAGAGTATCTGAAGATGCAGTAGTATACCTTGAGGAAGTTCTTGCAGAAAAAGGAACTGAAATTTCAGCTAAAGCTGGTAGATTAGCATCTCATGCAGGTAGGCAAACTATTTCAGTTGCAGATGTTAAATTAGCATTAAAAAATGATTAAATACCAAATAAAATCCTTACAATTGTTTGAATAGCTGGTTGGAAATACAATGCAAGAGCTGATATACCACCAAGCACAGCCACTACAGCTGTAATAATCATCTTTAACTGATCAAATCTTTCAGCTTCTTTTAATTGTCTTTCTTTATCAGCTTCATTCAGATCAAATTTTAATTTTATTATTTCTTCTTTTATCTCTTCTTTAAAATTAGTAAGGTCAGAATCATTTTTTTTTATACTTTCACGTAAAGGTGTCATTTCTTCACGCATAAATTTCATAACTTCATTATGATAGTATTTACGTGTGCTTTCATTTTCTGTATTAATACGTTTAGTAAGATCTGATTTTAACTTTGCAAGTTCTGATATTTGGTCCAATATATAATCTATTTCTTTTGACACTTCTTCATCACTATGTTGTTGATTGTATAATTTGTATTCAAGGTGATGTAAGTCTTTTCTTAAAGGAGCGATACTTTTTTCTATCTCATTAATAGCAGCATATCGTTGTCCATTAGTTAAGTGTTCAGTTTTCGCTTGTAGTTCGAATATTTTTTCAGACATATCATGTATTTCTCTTTTCAGATCTTTTACCATTTTTACATCTCTTCAAGTTTACTTAATATTAAATCTAATTTACTTTCTAAAGTATTATTTTGTTCTTTTAAAACCTCTATTTGTTCTTGTTGTTCTTGTACTGTTAGTAAAATATCTCCAGTTTGTGCGGTTATAATAGTGGTATCTATTTCATCTATTTTTTCTGTAACTTCTGTTAAGTCAACATTCCCACCAATAGAAGTACTATCTAAAGCATTTGAAATACTTTCTAAATGATTATTAATATTTTCTATATTGTTTGTTTGTTCCACTATTTGATTATTAACAACATTTTGAATCTCTCTTCTATTATCAATTTGTTGAACTTCTACATAATCTTGTACTTCAATATATTCATTAACCATTTAAATCACCATTAGATTCTGTATATACAACCGAATTTTCTTATTTTTGTGTTTGCTAAATTGTTCATTGTATTTGGATATACTCTAAGCTGCATTTGTGGACCAAGTGCGGGCATAGTTTCAGCATTATAAAATAAAATATTTTTCAACATTAATTTTACATCATCAACAGGTCTGTTTACTGGGTTTGCTCTATGTAACACAATACATCTTACTTTGTCAGCATTAGTATGTATTTTATACCAAGCATGTACAACTTTTTCTTTAGTTTCATCTCCAGATCTCACTCCATATTCATTTTGAATTGCTCCCCAAGCGGGTAAAGGTAATTCTTCAATTGGAGTTGCACCAGTAATATCTTCTGTATCATATAATCTTAATACAAATTCTCCTTTAAATATTTGTCCATTATTTGTTTGACCAGGATATTCTTGTAATATATAATATGCTACATCAATAAAATCATAAGGAGCTAATCTAATGTTAGTTTTAATTTTAAACATATTACCTAGTTCAGTTTTACCACTTGTTGCTCCAGCAAAATCAAATAATATTGTATTACAGTTATCACTTGATTTATATTGTGTTCCTTTATGTGTAAAAGATAATTTATTTTTTTCTTTTTTAATATCACTATATTTAATAAAGTCACTTTCACTATTATTATTTTCTTCTTTGAAATATAGTGCTGGAGAATGTTGTCTAACATATAAACGGACTTTATCACTATTTTTACCTGGACCAGCTATTCTGTATGGTAAATAACGGCCACTACCTGCATTAACATTACAAAATGCATATGCTGTTGAATTAAAATTAGAGTTTAATGCTGTCCATTGCCATCTATCTGTTTCACCTGTATATATGTATTTAGTATATGGGAATCTATTGTATCCACCAAAAGATATTACTCCTAATCCTAAACAATCTCCATTGTGTAATGATGGGTGTTTTCCATCTTGTTGTTCTCTTACAATATAATTTCCATCACTATCTTTTTTAGTACTTACACGAATACCAATACTGTATATAGTGGATCCATATAATTCATCTAAAGCAATGTTAATTTGATTATGTTTACCTGATTCTAAATCTGTTCCAATTACATATGCTTTTCCATATGTTGCATTATCATCTTCAATTTGTCCATATTTATTAAGAGCAACAACTATTTCAAGTGTATTTTTAGGAATATAATAACGTTCTTTACTTTCCCAATAATATTTTGTTGTGTCTACTTGGAAACCTTCTTTTAATATTGGATTTCCATTGGCATCTATTTGAATGACACCTTTATCTTCTTTAAATTCTCCCAAATTAGGTATTACATCAATATGAAGATCTGTATAATTATCTGTAATTTCTAACCCATTATCAAAACTTACACCAATTAAAATAGCTTCTGGATCATAATTAGGGTCTACATCACTAGCCCACACACTAGATACTGTTTCTGTAGTTGATGTTGTTTCTTCAGTTATTTCTGATTGTTCTTCAGCATTAGGTTCTTCAGAACTTGATTCTTCTGTAGTTGTTGATTCAGATTCTTCATCATCTTCTTCATTTAAGATTGATAAAGTGTGATTATATTGAACTTGATAAAATGGTGAAGAAACAACATGCATACCAGCATATTGTGTAGTTGGTTTACCATCATTATCTAGATAAATAGTATCCATATCACATAATCCATAAGCAAAAGAAGTTGTGTCTATTCCTTCAATATTAATATCTCCATAGAAATAGTCACGTTCATAAGTACTTGGATCATATGGAGAGGCAACTATTACACCACCAGTATAATGTTCTATTTTTTCACTTTGTAATTTAAATCTATAATTTAATTCGTCAGGTTCTACATTAGCATCGTAATTACTATAATCTACTGATGTATTACTAAAATCTGATGGTACTAAATTAGCAAATATTTGACTAAAGAATATTCTTCCTTTGACATTGGTTAATTTTGAACTAACATTTATATCATATTCATCATATTCATGTGCAATACATATATCTGTTTTAACCATAGCATCTTTTTGAATATCACTTAAATCTTCCATTTCCATCCATAATCTTGCATATTCCCATTCAGAAAAACTACTTTCTACATTAGCATTATCTACTAGTGTTCGTGTAATGGAATTTGCATTTAAGATTGGTGTAGAATAACATCTACCATAGTCTTCATAACCTATATATGATTTAACAGTAGTTGTTGATACTTTAACAGCATATTTCCCATTTTTATTAAAGAATACTTTAGGTGTGACTGATGAATTACCTTTTGATGCATTACCTGTAAAATCAATCTTCCATTTTAATTCATGGCCTGCACCACTAAAATTAACAGTTCCACCTTCAGTTTCAATATATGTTTTACCACCATTGTTTGAAACATACATATGTAATTTAGTACCATTTGGAATGTTAGAAGAACATTTAAAAGTACATGCTTTAATATCATCTTTAGTATCAACAGTTTTAGATATTAAAGTTCCTGATGATTTATATTCTTCGTCATATTTTTTAAATCTAACTAACATTGTTTTATTAACTAAACCATTTTTTTCAATATAAATTTTAGCTGGATTAGAAGTACCTTTTACTCTGGATATAGCACCATAGTTACTTGCTTTTGAAGTGGTAAATTCTTTAATTTTAATCCAACCTTCTTTTTTAGGATCTTTAAGTGTACCCCAAAGTAGTATACTATAAACACCAGCAGTTAAATTTAGTGGTTTTTTAGGTGTAAAAATATGTTGTGATTTTGGTGTGATAACACCATCTTTTTTAGTACCTTCAACAGTCCATTTATCTTTATAAATATTTGGGAATAATGTATTTGCTGCTTTTTTTGTATTTAAAATTTTTGTATATGTTGTTCTGTTATAATTAACATCAAAGATTTGGTTATTTTTAAATAATATAATACCAAAAGTTTTAATATTTTTAAAAGATTTAATATAAGGTTTAATCCATTCGATTGAACAGTCTTTTTTAAATTGAACATTGTATAAACAATATTCACTTTGTAGTGATTGACTATTTGGTTTGATTGTATATTTATAATAAGCACTTTTAGCTTTTTTTCTTTTATCTTCTGGAATTATATCAATTTTTTTGTAATCTTTTTTAGTATTTGCTTTTTTAAGATGTGCTATTCCATCTTCAGAATCTAATGTAATATTTTCTGTATAAAAGTGAGATGTTCCTTCAAAAGTATTGTCATCAATATTATATGTAGTTGATAAGACTTGTTTTTCACTTAATTTAAGATTTGTTTTTTCAGAATGACTTGTTTTTTTATATTTTCCAGAGTAAACTTTAATAGTATTTGTGATTTTTTCATCACCATATGCTGTAGTAATTTTATATGTACCAGCTTTAATTTTAGGAATAGCTTCCCATAAATTAATAGCAACAGCACCCTTTTTATTGGTTACAATATCTTTTAATGTTTTAACTGTCTTTTTATTTTTATCTTTAATGGTAATTTTTAGTTTTAAATTTGATACTCCATACCATGTTTCTGTTGTTGTAGTTTTTGTACTCTTTCCTGATTTATTAGTTTCTTTTTTTGTTGTGGTTTTAGTTGTTGATTTGTTTGAAGAACGTTTTGTTGTTACAGTTGCATGGAATAACATTGCTTCTTTTTGTTCTGAAGTAAGTTTTTTAGGTTGTTTAAGGGGCATATGAACGTCCCAACCAGTTAGTTTTGCATTAGTAGTTTTTTTATCAGTATAATCATATTCAGATTTTTTATTAACGATAGACCATTTATATGTTTTACTACTAGTTCCACTTGATTTAACAACTGTTTGACCATCAACAACTTCTTTATCCATATTATATGTATCTTCTGCAATAATTAGGAAGTCAGCATCTTTGTCTTTTAAATCTTTATCACTATATGCTATAATTGGATCTACTTCACAAGTGTATTTAATTCTTGATGGACTATTATTTTCAATTTGATAACTCATTTTCTTTTCTAATCGACGAAGACGTTCTAGGAAATCTCTTTGTCTTGTGTAAGTTCCATCATCACCTTGTTCAATAAGTGGTATTTTTGTATTAGTTGATGTGTCACAGATAGGACAACTTTCAATATTACTATTATTAATATGTCCACAATTTGGGCAACTCCATTCAGTATCACTATTTTTGTAGGTTGTAATATATGCTATTTTAAATCCTATATCAATTGCAGGGTAGTTTGCTTCTGTTTTTGGTCCTAAATATGCTTCTCCTTTTGTTACATTTAGTGTACCATCTGGTGCTAATGATACTAAATCTACTCTATCTCCTTGAAGAGATGGTCCATCAATAGTTACATGAGTATCAATTGGATATACTTTTTCCCCAAGAACTATACAAGGAGCTGGATTAATTACATATGTATTACCAACACTAAAAATTTGTTCAAAACATAAATCATAATTTATACTAGATACTTCTATTATATCATCTACAACATCTGCTTCAAGTAATCTTGATTCTAAATAATCTACACCATTATATGACGCATATAGTCCTTGATTATAATTTCCATTATTATCATAGAGAATAGCAATTTGACTTGGGTCAATATAATCTGTCATAGATTCATCACCATTTCTAGTTAAATCACTAATATTAATATCAACTGGCCTAATGACAAAATAATATTCACCTAATGGTAAATGTTCAAGATTAAAAATAAAATCAACATCAATTCCATCTTCTTTTTCTAATGTTGATGATAATTGTATATTTGTTTCTTGTACTAAATTAAAATCTGAATCTCTAATTTCTGCAAAAATAGTTGGTTCTACATTTGTGTTATTTCTCATTTTAACACGTATTGTGTTAATTTCAGATTTTTCAATTTCAAAATTTTGAGATAAATATATATCATAAAATGGAAACCAATGATTTTCTGGATCATAATTAGTATTAGATTGATCAACATGATCTGGCATTGGGGTTAATTTTAAATCTTCTTCTTCTCCACCTAATATACATCCAGTTCCAAACATATCATTCATCATTTCTTGGAATGCTGCTTGAATATTAGATTGGATTAAATGTATGTCTTCTGATCTTGCTATTTCTGCAGCAGATAATGATCCGGTGACACGGTTATAATATGAAGACATTTGTATACACCTATTCTATTTCTAATATGATGGTATATTTTAAACTAACATTATGACTTTTGTCAATTTCTGGTACTTTTGCAAAAGCAAAAAATATATCATCTGTACTACTATTATCACTTTGATTAACAATACCTATTTCTTTAATAACTGATTCTGCTGATGGATTATAATTTGTACTATCAAATGTTGCAGATACTGCAATTGCATGCTCTCCAACATCAATACCACTTTCTTCAACTAAAGGAGCTCTAGTATAATTAAATCCAGAAGCTTCTTCAAAAACACCGCTTCCATCTTGTGTAGTCATATTACTATTATTTACTCCTAGTGCAACATAATTAAATGTGCTTGTACTTTCATTAGGTATAAAACCTAAACGTAGTAACATTTTTTTTCCATCAGATGTTATATATTTTTCTGCCATATTATTCGCCTCTTATAAGTTCTTCATATTCATTTTGACTTATTGTAACCCATTCACTATTTTCATCTTCTCTGAACATATAAGTAATTGTCCATTCATTATTTTGTTCAGTTATACATTGTTTTAATTTTTCTTGACCATCAATTGTTTTAGTAATTTCAAGCATTTGGGTTATTTTTGTTGTCATATCTAATTCCATTATTTTTTCTCCATAAAAAATTCCATCTCCAATATAATATGCTTCATCATATTCATCATATTTATCAATTTCATCATTACTGATAATATCAAGTTCTTCTACATCTTCAGTAATTGTATATCCTGTTTCAAATAATAAATCACTAATGTAAGCATTACTATTATTATTAGAGTTGTATCTATAGAATGATTGATATAATTTATAATTACTATCTATATCTGAAGTTACAACATCAAAATCCCATGATGTTGGAAGATCATAATATAACTTCAAATCAAGATTAGTATTAATAGCAAAACATAATACAATATTATCATCTCTTTTATTATTACCAAGATATACTAAATTACCAACACTTAATTCGCCATTATATTTAAAGTGATGGTAATTATTTTCATCAGCTGTTTGATCTTTTAAAACAATCCAATATTGTTCACCTATATTTAAATTATCTAAATCAACATCGATACTAATTATACCTTTTGTTAGTGGTAATAAAATTTCTTTTGATAATATAATATTGCTTAAAGCATTATAATCATCATCATAAATTTCTAATGTAATTGATTCACTTGGATAACCAACACGACCATCGTAGTTTAAGCAAATTTGACTTATGTTATTTGTTGATGGTGTAAAACCTTGAGCGATACCATTAATTAATGGTATTGAACTTAATGCTTTATCATCATCATTGTTAAATATTTGTGATTCTAAATTATTTAAGATACAGTAAGGTGTTTTTATTGATCCCCAAGTTTCAGCATTATTTTCTTGTATTTCACCTGTGATTAGACATTTATCATGTGCATCATAAACAATTGGAATTGATTCTGTCACAATACGTCCATATGTTGTTTTATAGGTGATAATAAGTTCTGCATTATATAATCTAATATATTCACCAGCATTTATTCTACCAAAATCAATGAAACATACTAATCCTGGCTTTAAATGTCTACCTGCTAAATAGTATGGTTCTTCTTTGTTGATGCTCCACAAATCAACATTTGTATTTTTAATTAAAAATTCACTTTTATTTTGTTCAATAATTTGTTTATTATTTTTTATAATTATATCATTTTTATATTTATTTCTATTAACTGTAACAAAACAATCTGTAATATAAACATCTGTTCTGTGTATTAAATTAGTAAATAATAATTGAATTGATAAATCTTCTAATATTGTTGTATCAATAATATTTGTTAAATCAATAGTTTCTTGAAAATGATGAGCACCTATGTTTTCAATAGTAGCATATTTTATTTCTTCATTTGCATTTGTAATAATTAATTCAGCATTAATATGTGCATCGGATTTATTAAAACCACATAATGTAAAAGATATTTCTTCAAATTTGCCATTAGGAATGTTAAAGTCATATAGATTAACTTTAGGTGTTTCTTTATCATAATCATTTTTATATTTTAAATATGTATGATTTGAATGTTGTAAATTTTCTAAACCTAACCATTCCTTTTCATTAATATATTTATAATCATAATATATGTTATCAAAATCCATATTAATTAATGGTATATTATCTTGTAAAATAGTAAAAGAATCATCATCAATATCTAAACTATTAATAGTGGTAACACTATTATCTTGCTCAAGATTTTCAACATAAAATAACAAACTTAATGAATTGTTAAAATTATTTGCACTAAGATCAATTAAGTCAAAACATAATTCAAATTCTTTTTCTAATTTATATGTATCAACTTTGTATATTTTACCATTACTACTACAATATACATCTATAATAGTGTTATCAAAAGTTTGATTAACAACATTTGTCGCTTGGCAATTTGGACATTTATCTGTATGTCCGAGATTTGCAGTATGACACTCCGGACAATAATAAAATTTACCATCATTATAGTTATTTCCATGTATATGTAACTGTAGATATTCAAGATAGTTAACACTATCTATGTTTAAATTTAATGGTACTTCAATATTACATATATTTACTCTATTAGTATATGTTTTAATTGTAGTTATGTCAATATTTTGTTTGTTTTTGTTGCTTACATCATAAGTTTTTTCATCATTAGTCATATGTAAAACATTATCTGAAAAACATTTAGGACATCTTGGGTAATAATCATTCTCAATGCTATGACAATCATAACAATATGTTTTATTAAAGTCTACTTGTGTTTTGGTTACTGACTCTGATAAACAATGTGGACAATAATCATACCAACCATTACTTATCCATGAACAATTATCACATATAGTAACTTGTTTCTTTTCATCATAATGTGTTACTAAAACTGATCCACAATGTGGACAATAGTCAAATAGTCCTAGACTTGTTTTCATACATTTGGAACAAATAGTAATGTTTGGTTGTTGAATGACAATATTAGTTGAAAAATCTTCACTTACATTTGCGATTGATGATGGATAATATATTTTTGATGATAAATGATTATATGGAATATAATAATCTCCATCTTTACACATATTAACTTTAACATCATTTATGAAATTCTTTTTATTACTATTAGCTTTAATTTTTAATGCTATGTCTGTAATTTCATCTGTATTTGATAAATGTATATTATTATATTTTAATGCTAATGGGGCTGTACTAATGTATGAGTCTTTGCAATCTGGATCAATGTCAATAGTATTTTCAAAAATAGCATAATTATTTTTATTATTAATATTGTTTAAATAATTCCATTTATATTTATTATCAAATTGCACAATATTGTCTGTGGTTTCTGTTATTTGTTTTTCTTCATTACTAATTTGGAAATTTATTTTTTCATCTTTTTGTGTATAATCAAAAGTATTATAATTTACATTAATAATACTATCATATGTATCATTAAAAATTAAATAACCAATATGATAATATATATTTTCATCTGTACTTAACCAAATATGTATAATGTTCTTATAACTATTATTGGTATATTCTTTTTGATATTGTTGTATTTGTATTTTATATACTCCAGAATCATTTGCAATATTTCTTTTAAATAATGTTTTTTCTTTTTGTTTAATTATGAAACCTTTAAAGTTATTCATTACATCATTAATATATTGAATGATATAAATATCATCATCATGAATAATTTTAATTTCTTTTTCATTATCAATTTCAAATGTATATATATCATTTTGAGTTATATTAAAATTAGTTGATCTATTTTTAACACCATTATATTCCATAATTTTAACAATATCAACATTGTGAATATTATTATTGTATGAGTATAAATTTTCAACAACATCTAAACAATCAGTAATGTATTTTTTTGAAAAGTTTGCTGTAAATATGTCTGTGGTTAAATCTAAATCTGTAGAAATTTTCATTGATTGATCTTCATTATAACACATTTTTGTCTTATCTAATTCAATTTTAGGTTGCATAGAATAACGGAACATATCAAAATAATGTACAATACTGTTATCATGTCTATGGTATGTTGATATTACTCCAAAATCATTTGCTAATTGTTGAGTATTATTTTTAGTAATATAATATTTGTTTAAATTCATTGGGAATGTAATATGGTTATTAATTTCTGTATCTTGTACATAGAGATTCATTCCCATATTTAAATAAATAGTATTTGCATAATAACATAAAGCTTTAGTACCATATGGTTTAGCTTTATCAACAATAGCTTGTAAATTGTTCATTGGATTATCAATATCTAAAATATTAAAGTTTTTAGGTATTTTATCATAATCTATGGAAATATCAAATACACCATTGTCATATATATCTCCACCCCATACTTTTGTTTCCCATAAATCTACATTCCAATGCATTGCACGGTCTGATAATAAACTTGTGACTGGTAACTGTCCTGTTTCATGGAAAACATCTGAATTTAATAATCCAAATCTGCGAATAAAACCATCTGGATATAATTCATATCCTTTTGCAGCCAATTTATTGGATCCTATACGTAGAAATTCAGGATCAACATATTTAGAATTGTTTTTGATTTGTCTTACTATATCTTTTAGATTAGTACCTCTGTATGTTTCAATAGATGATTTATTATAATCTTCTACATCAATCATTTTTAAAGATTTATCACCTTGATTGAAAAATTTAAATATATTATTTTCACTATCAAGTTCATATCTAAAGTATCTGTTAGTTTTATCGAAATTATATATATTTATTTCATGTTCAAGTTTTTTAGTATCAATTTGAGTATCAACATTTATATTTAATTGTTTATGGTAGATTTTTGCATTTCTATTTGTAAGCATAAATGTTGATTTATATAAACCCATTTCTGATGGTGTAATTTTGAAATAAATTTTTATATTTTCGCATCTTTTAATTTGGGGAATGTCAATTTTTATTAAATTATTATTATCTATAATTAAATTATATTTATCATTACATAAAATAACATCATTTTGTAAGAAAGATTGTGGTAATCTTGCATATATGTGTGTTGTAGTTTCTATATCATTTCTATTATTATTAGTAATATCAATAACATAATATAAATCTTCTTCTAATGTAATATAATCATCATCACAAATTTCAATTAAATCATCAAAGTTTGCACAATTTTCATTTTTTGTTGGATCAATGGCATGATATACATTAAAATCTATTTGTTTATTTCTTTCAAGAACATTAACAATATTTTCAAATTCTTGACTATCTTCATTAAAAATAGTTTGTATTGTATGATAACCTATATCTTTTGGTTTTAAAGTTAATATTAATTCATATTCATCATTTATACCAATATCATTTAATGTCCAAGTACCTAATGAATTAGTTTCTTCAGATGGAGCAAAAGTACCTTTATCACAGTTTACATAAACAATTTCATAATCACATTTATTATGATCAATGCCATATGTACCAATATCTTTTATTACAAAAGTAAATTTTTCTTGTTCTTTTGTAAAATTTTGAATATTTATTGTAAAGTCAATTAGTTCATTAATATATGGTCGTTTATTAGATACTTTTGTTTTAATTTTAACATTATTGTCTACATCAACTAATATTTTTTGTTTAGCAGAATTTTTATATTGATCGTCATCTGTGTTTAATCTTTCATCATAAGTATCTATACTAAAATCAAAAATACCTTTTTGTGTTGCTTCATATGTAATACATAAACAATATTTTGTTGATTCAAGTTTCTCTGTAATCTCATTCATATGTTGTGCTTGAATATATGGTATTGTTAGTATTCTTGTTCTTTCGTTAAAGAATGGAGCATTTCTATCATTAATATTTTCTGCTGGTAAATTATATTTTTTATTATTAATTGTTAATGTTTTAATTCTAAATGATGATGGTTCTTTTATTTTAAATTTTAAAGCATCATCATATGATTCATCTGCATTTTTATCATAATGATCATGACCACCAATAACAGATGATTTATTTTCAATACAATATTTAATAGTGGTTTCTTTATTATCTTCAGTATTTAAATCTGTATTATCTGCTTCAATAGATAATTTAATATTAGGAACATCTTGGAATATAATTTTAGTTAAAATCCATTCGCCACTTTCATAATTATCATAACTAAATGGTTTTAATTTAAAGTAACAAACTTGTTCTTCGTTGGATTGGACAATAAATTTTAATTTTTTCTGTTCTGATGATTTTAATGAATTAATAACACAATATTTATTTTCATCACCTTCATATAATTGCATTTGATTGTCTACACCAATAATAATATCAGAACAATTTTCACCATACTCATTATAAATCTCTAAATCAGATAATACATCTGTAAAATCAATATTAGGTTCATTAATGTTAATGGTATAAGTTGTATAGTGAGCTTCTTTTGTTGGGATTCTAATTGTTTCTCCAATAATGTTTATTTTTTTAAATTTTTCTTCATTATCATCTGTAATATCATAAGTAATTGGTATTGTTAAGTCATCACCACTTGTAAACATTAGAGCATTATACCTAACATCAGTTCCATCTTCTAAACGTAATTTAAAAAATTCTTTGTCCATTGCTGGACCAGTAACAGTAATATTAATTGTTTGTTGAGTATCTTTTTTACCATCTTCATGGTGTGTTGTAATAACTTTATAATCTCCTGGTTCTATTAAAACACATTCATTACTATCTTTTTCTTTAAAAGTAGCTTTTAATTCTGTACCTTTAATATTATTTATTTTCCATTTGCCATTTTCTAAATAGCTTGGTGTTAATGGTGTAGGACCATCATAATCTGTAATTACTAAATTATATTGTTCTTGTGTTAACCAATTTTGTGTATCAATAATAAAGTTTTCATTTTGAGTTGCTGCTTTACTTCTGTTTAAATATAATTCTAAACATCTTCTAATACCTTCATTAGATGGATCAGCATAAACATATGGTTCACTATCACCTACTATATTCATTCTCCAAGTTACATTTACTATTGGTTCAACAATTGTAATAGAGGATGTTGCTTTTTTATTAACTGAATCAGCATATTTTTGTATTGTAGATGTCAATGTAACTGTTTTAGGTTGACCAGAAACACATTTTAAAGTTAATGTTGCTTCTCCATTTTTAAATTTATTAATCTTCCAAACTTTAGTTTTGCTATCAAAAGTATTACCTGACACAGATTGTGTAGCACTTTTTATTTGAGTATTAGAATCATTCAAACTAATATTACAAGTTGTTGGTTTTGTCACATTATTAGTAGTTTTTATTCGACATGTATACGTCCATTCTTCTCCGGTATTTCTTTTGCTTGGTGTAATATTTGATGTTACTCTAAAAGTTGGTAAAACAATAACTTCTTTTACTTTTTCATATTGAATTTTAATTCTAATAAATTGCATTACAATACGACAATGATTATGATAAGTATTTTTTGCAGGATTAAATTTAATTTTCATTTTCTTTAAATCTTTGATAGTCATATTATATTTTGACATATCAATAGTATGTGAATGTAATGTTCTTAATTCTGCATTGTTAATATTCATTTTTGATGGATCTGTTTTATTATTATTATATCTAATAGCTTCAGGTTTAGCACCAGAAAAAGAAGTTAATTTTTTCTTATGAGAAATAAGTGTTATAGTAGGTTTGTCGAATCTACCATAACAATCCATTGTTCCACAACTATAACTTACTTGTTCCCATTTGTATTCTATTTTTATTTTTTTAACAATAGCATTATTAGGGATATTACCGACATCCCAGTCGGTTGCATAAATAGTTTCAGGCTTATAATAAGATCCAGATATTGTTGTTACACTATCAGGATAGTTGCGTATATATATTCCTACATAAAGTGGAGTTTTAACTCCCCAATAAGCTAATTTTGTATTACCCGAACATAAATTCTTTGGATTTGAAATAGCTTGTGTTGCGTGTTGTATAGATCGTCCTGTAGTAGTTTGAATTGTCTTTGGATATATATATGCCATTAATATGCCTCATTTTTTATATTAATAATTTTTTATTTTCTAATATATTTAATTTGAATTATTTTGTGGGAATAATTCAGGATGTTGTTGTTTATAAAGAGCCGGATATCTATCTACTCCTGCTTTTTTAGTTACACATAAAGTTCTATGATTATCTCTGTATTTATTTTTTATAATATTACCATTACTATCAGTCATATTACTTGTTTTTACATGATAATAATATGTTAAATCATTATTAATTGCAAATTCTGTTTTAGGTTCTCCAATAATATCTTCAGAATCAACAAAAGTATAATCATTTCTATTAACATTAGGAATATTTTCTTGTACCATTAATTTTGATGTTATATCTCCATTTTGATGATGTATTTCTTTCCACACTTCTAATTTAAAATCATTATGTTGCCCTGTGGTAATATCAAATAAAATACAATCATTATAGTCACATTCAAAATAATTTTCATCACCAATATTAATTGTTTTACCTTCTCTTAATATTTTAAATTCAATTGGTATGCATGGTCTAACATCACATTCTTTAACATCAATTTCAAAGTAATAGAAACATAATGCTTTATAATATTCACGGTAGTATTCTATTTTTATTGTATGAGGTCCACATGTAATATCGTCCAAATCTAAATAGAAATCACATTCTCCATTATAATCCATTAATGTAGTTTGATTTAATTCATCATCAACTGATAATTCACAATATCCATCATCTATCATTTGATGATCATTTTGATTAAATATATGAGCACTTATTTTTATTGGAAAATTTTCAATACTTGGAATAACATATACATTATTATTATCTTTTGTAGCATCTCTTACTGTAACAGTAAGATGTAAATCTTCTTCAACAACAATAAATCTAATATATTCTATTTTACTTTTATGTGAACATTCATTTTTATATTCAACCTTTAGATAGTAAAATTCATTTTCATTACTTATTGGTAATTTTGATAAATCTGCATTCCAAATAATATATCCTGATTCTACATTTTTTCTTGGTAAAGTTAAAGTAGTTTCATCTTCAAGAGTGGCTAATCGTTTGTCCATTGTATAAATTGATGCTATTGCATTTCCTTCATTAAGTGGTTGGTTATTTGCATCTGTAAAACTTATAGTGAATTTATTATTTGGTCCTTTAGTAGCAATAATATAATCGTCATATTTTATTTGTAAAATTTTATCATTAGTTTGTGGGTCTGTTACAATATCAATAATTTGCTTATTGTCTGTAACTAAATGTTTTTCTTCATTAATGGTATCTAAACCAAAATAAGGAGGATCATTAGAATTTTCATTTAAAGGTAAGTGTTCATAATATATAGTTGTTGACATTCTGTCATAATAAAGATTAGTATTATTATTAGAACTAATATGTACATCACTAAATGGTGTTGGTAATTCTTTTGTATCAATATTATTCCATGTTATATTACTTAAACTATTATCGACATTGATAGGAGTTTTTTCTTCGCTTATAGGTTTATAAAGATATTTATTTTCTAATGTTGTATCATCTGTATCAAGAAGATAAAGACCTCTATTTGTATATTTTAATGTTGGAGTATATCGAGGCATTTTTTGTAATAACATATTAGTAAAGAAAATACTATTATCAAGACCATCTATATAATTTGGACCATAAATTTTAATCATAATACTATTAGTGGCAATAAAAGGAACTTCATGATATATCCATTGATCTTTTAGGACATTGTCTTGTTGTAAAAATGAATCATCAATTTTATAAATAATAGGATCATCACTTAAATAATTAGTAATAACTTGAACATCAAAATCAAGATTAACTATATTATTATTATGTAAATATCCTGGCAAGAATATATAGAATTTTAAAGAATACCATGCATCATCTTTTAAATTATTAATAATTTTAGAACAATATCCTTTTTGATTTTGTAAATTTGAAGTATCTAATGGTTTATACATCCAATAATCATGACATAAATTTTTATTCCATTCACATGTCTGTGTATTGTTAATAATTGCTGGAGAAAAATCATCAAAATTAATTGGTATAACTTGATCATGATTAACAAACATAGTCCGAGAATTATCATAAGGATTACCCCAATTAATAATCCTATAATTGTCTGTATTAAATTTACTACTAATAGTATTTAATCTTGCCCCTTCTAAAACATTAATGGTTTTAGTCATTTCATCTGCTTTTGTTTTGCTTTCAAATCCATAAAAATGTTGATGATATTCTGTTGAAGTTGGTGTATATTCATAATCTAAATAGACATTTAAAGGAATATCTTGAATTAGATTTCCTTGTCCATCTTCAATTCCATTACTAATGAGAGGACTTAAACCTTTTCTATTTATTCTAACTTCCCAAAAAATAGGATTTTTGGGATTATCTGTTTCCCAATAAGCATTTATATTTTGATTAATATTTGGTGCTTTGGTATTTGTTTTAGTTCTATATTTACTTGATAAAGGAAAGTAACCTTGTTGTGTTTTATTTTCATCTTTTGTATTATAATTTTTATAATTAGGATTTTTATATGTATCTACACTATTTTTGAGTTTAGACTGTACAGTAAATCTGCCACTTTCATCTATACTATAGTCATATGTTTGATTATTATCATAATCTACTTGGATAGTATATTCTTCATTGTATACAAATAGATTAGTTGATCCACAATTAACACAAGTTGGTACATCATTATTTGTTTGAACTTCACTATCCATGTGTCCACATTGATAACAATAGTAAAGTTTTTGTCCAGCTACACCTTCTTTTTCTCCTTTTTTTAAAAAGTCATATAATTCTTGAAAATCATATATTGAATATATTTCAGTATCTTCTTCATAATCATATAAATCTGATGAGAAATAATGTGCATAAATATCAAAATCTTTATTTAAAACATTAGGTATACGAACAAAAAAGTCATTATCTATATTTTGATGTGATAATAATTCACCATCATATGTAAATCTAATACTCTCTTCACCAGTTATATCCTTTAGTGTTATTTTGACAACAATTTCAGCCATTAAAGAATATGTATTTTTATTATGAATAGTTATTCTTTTAGTCTTGTGACTCTTGTTCATTAAGCTCTGTAAATCCATATTTTACCCCAATTTCTTGACGTGTGACAGTTTTTTCATAGTTATTATACCCAATAATATTTTGATTTTGATTATTTGCTAAATTAAATGTAATTTGAATTGAACTCCACTCATTCCATGCATTATTATTATTAAAAATATTATTATTAGGTGATACACTAAAATAACCATATTCATTTGTGATAACATTAAGTGTTTTAGGATTGGCATTGTTATAATTAAATTGTAATAATAAATTTATAATTTGATTATTATTATAACTACCATCATGTGTTATTTGTCCTTGTAATGTGTTTTCTTTATCAAAGAACAAATTAAATATTGGATCAGTATTTACAACATTAAACTCAAAAGTTTCCGTAGACATTATATAATGATCATCTTCTGTGTATCCAATTAATATTGTCCATTTTCCAACTTGATGTAATGGTGCTGTTAAGATATAATATAATAATGAATCAGAAGTTAATTCATTATTTTGTACATATGTACATTCTACTTCTGTATTATTGGGATCAAGTAATGTAATATTAAGTTTATTTTCATTAATATTGTTTATAGTATTATCATTAATAGATTTAATACCAAATGCAATTGTTTGCTCTATTGCAGCATAAGTAGAAGTAGTATATAATTCACTTGTTAAATAATTTTTATCAACAGTAAAAGTATACGGTGTTGCTGGTTGTATATTAAAATCATTATTAATGACTTCTGCATAAATTGTATGTTCTCCAACTTCAATATTATCAATATAACATTGTATAATACTATTATTATTTGTTAATTGATATTCATCATATTCAAGGTTATTATCTAAAAATACACGAACATTTAATATATCTGTATAAAGATCTTCTCCTTTAACAAAAAATTTTATTGATCCAGGATAATAATTATTTAATATTTTTTGATTTCCAAAACTAATACTCATTTGTTTTCTTGCTCTAATAGTAACATCATTACTAAAAATTGTAGGCAAGTTTTTAGATATTTCTTTAATTCCATTATCATATTTATATGTTTTATTTGGAATATAAGCACGAATAGTATAATTATTTACCTCTTCCATTGGAATATTATTTGTTGGATAAGCAAACACTTCCCCATTTTCATATTTAATTGTACCAGTATATGTTTGATTAGTTTGCAAAACATTAAAATAACAAGTTTCATCATGTAATAAAGGTTTATCTTCGCCTGCCATATTAAATGTAACTTTTAATTTTGATTTATCATAACTTTTATTATTATCTATGATATAAGATGGTGGTGTTGCTGTTAAAGTCAATTCACAATGTGTAGTAGCTGGAACAACTTCTAAATAAATATAGTCAGACTCTAAAGATTGTAAATATTTAGCATCTTCCAATATGTTGCCATGATTATCTGTTGCTATTTCATCACCATTATCATTGATAACTATATCTTCTTGTGTAAAAAATTTTTGTCTATTAGCAATATAAGCATAAATTTCATAATTACCTGTAGGTAAATTAGTCACAATATATTCAAATCTTTCAGTATTTTCATTATATGTACCTACATATTCATTTTCATTAATAACAAATGTGATATAATCATCTTCAGTACTTATTTCTTCATTTTCATTATTAGTAATAGTTGCTGATAAAATAAAACTTTCATTATCTTGTATATTATATGTTCCACCTAATTCAACATTTAATGGTGTTAAATTTTGATTAATTATTTTTTCTATGGATATTGAAATTGTATTTGGTCGCAGAATACTTATTGCAGTATAATTAGAATGTGATTTGTAATAATGCCAATTAACACCATATTGGGTGTTATCATAATTATAGACAGCTCTAATTAATTCTATATTTTTAAAAATATTCCAATTCTGATAGTCATTACTTTCATCATATTGATTTATTGATGCAACTTGCATTGGAGAATATGTTATAGTACCAATACCATTCTCTAAATATACAGGATTACCTATAACCTTTTCAACACCATCATATGGATTATCAATATTATGTGTAAAATAGTGTAAAAAGGTTACAATACCATGTTTAACTGGATTTTTTTGAATATCATTAACATAAACTGACATTATTATTGTATCTTCAGGATTAACAAAATACGGAGGATAGTCTTCATCAGGAGGAATAAAAGTTATTTTAGTTGGTATTGTATCTAACTCAAGATTATATAAATCAGAAATAGTATCACCATAATATTCATCACCAATATATTCTACTTTTATTTTACCTGATCCATGTGGCATAAATATAATAGATGCTTCACCATGATTATCGATTTCAATAGGATTTTCATTAATTTGATTCCATTCTCCCATTGCATCATCATTATATCTATAATAAAAAATAACTTTTCCAGCAGTAACTGTTAAATTGCCACAAGTAACAATAGTAGTAATTTGTAATTTTTCATTTAACAATAATGGAACATTATATGAAAGACTTTTTAGAATATCTTCATCACAATTACTGTAATCAGTACAACTTGTAACATTAATTGTTAAATTAACATCTTGTAAAGGAAAAGAAATATCTTGATATTTTATAGAAGAATTATAATCACAATTTTCTTCATATTGAATAGTAGCATTTAAAAGGCGATAATCCATAGTAAAACCTCTTAATTAGTTCTTGGCACAAAATAACTACCATCTACTCCAATAACATATTCGCCTTTATTACTTGAAGATCTAATTTCTATTTTTCTTTTACTAATTTTTAAATCAATATGGCCAATATAATTACTGAAAATTATAGGATCACAAATAGGTAAATCTTTTTTAAAAGTATATACTGTAGCATATGTATATTGGTTCATTGGTAATACATATCTATAATCTACACTTTTTTGTGTCCATTTAAATACATATCCAGCTGTACATTCATAAATATGAAAAGAATCATCATCTACATTTTCTCCTTTTTCATCAAGTATTTCATTATCTATATTTTTCCAAGGTAAATGAGATACTTTCCATTCATTCCAATTAGTAACAGTTTCATTATTGTTGTTAGTAGTAAGATAACCGTGTCTAATAAATTCTCTACCATCAATTTTATGATTATTATTTGTATCAGGTGATGTAGAATATATATGTTGTATAATATGATTGCTTTGTCTTTCTACTCTAATTAAAGAATTAACATATGGTATTGTATCATAGGGTGCACAAATAAAAGTAGAATATTCACCAATATATTTATAATACCCTGCGGTAATTAATTGATTAATTGGTGTTTGAGTTTCTACTGGGAATTTAAAAGAATGACCTTCTAAATTTGCTCCTATGACTTCGGTAAAAGTATTTTGAAATTCTGTTTCTGTAACATAATCATCTAATGATGCAGTTGTGGCATAATTTTCTAATGTTGTTGCTAATGATGTATTACTAGTGTATCCATTAAGAGTTGTTGCAACATAATCAACCACACTTTTACCTGTAACTGGATCAGTATTATTATTGTTGTCTACAGTTTTTTTAACATCGTTTTTACTTACATAATTATTTAAAGATTCTCTTAAAGATGCTATGGCATTATCAGTAACACGTTGGACTATGGTTGTAATTTCTGCTGTTAAATTAACAATAGATTCTGTAATTTTTTCTGTCATTTTATCTCTCCAATATTTAACCTGTTCTTAATTTATCATACATATTACTATCCCTATAAAACCAAAATGCAGAACCATAAAGTGTATGTTTTGCTATTTTACGGTCAGATCTAACATGTAATACTCCATCACTACCTACACCAAAATATACACCATGAAGATTAGTAGGAGCCCAAATAGCTCTAATTGGTCTTACATGCCACCAAGCTGTATCACTACTACAACCATGTGTTGAGAAATTAGATGTATCACTTTTTAACCAAGTACAATCTTTTTTATAGAAATAGCAATATACTATTCTTAATGTTGGATTAACCCAAATTGTTAATGCATCATGAAGACTTGGCCAATCATCATGTGTATATTCCAACCATTCACCAGTATATTTTAATACAGCTTTATCTTGCCATGTCATTAACCCATTTTCTCTACCATATATTTTATGATAAAATCCTCTTGCATATCCTCCTTCTCCTTCAGGATGTTCATAATAATCTTTTATTAAGTCACGTTTTCCTGCTTTAGCATATGTATTTAATTTAGTATTATATTGATCTAAAGTTGTTTGTACAGTTTGATTTCTTGTATTATCTTTTGCTTGTGCTGCTAAAAAATTAGGATATGTAATTCTTCTTAATAAGTCTGCATCTCCAGCAGTTCTATCATTTATTTCTTGTTCTATATCATCAATTGTTTCTTTATGTATTTCATTATAATATTTATCATGCCAACTCATAAAATAATCTTTTATGGTTGTTAACGTATCAATAATTGCCATATTAGAGCCTCTTTAAAATAAAATTATTTATTATTTTTTAACTCTAAAGTATAAAAAAAAAGAAGAAAAAGTATTTAGATTTTTATCTATTTACATTTTCCAAGAACCAAGACGGATCTGTAGCTAGGAGTGTGTAATTAGATATACACCAATTGTAAGTTACTGGTTGTCCATTTTGAGATAGTACTGCTGCTGGATCTCTGTAGATCCAAGATCCTTCTGTGTGTTTAGAATGTTTTAGTTTTAGACGTACATGACCATCTCCACCAGAACATTTAACATGTATGCAATGTACTGTATATCCTAATGCTTTTGCTATATGCCAAAATACTTGGCAACTGTCTGTACAGTTTATTCCTGATTTAGAGTACATTCTGTCAATTGATGTCTTATTGGAGTACACATCATCATAATAATATCCATACCCCCTATCTCTAACCTTTTCTAATGCCCCATCAATAGTAGAAACTTTTCCAAACTTTTTAACAAAATAATTATATATTTCATCTTTGTTCTCTTCTGTAACTGTTGGTTTCTTAAAAGCATTACTATTAACATTAACATAATTAGGCATTGCTTTATTTGTATAGTAATAATCTACTATTCTTGCGAATGCATCAATATAAACTCTAACCCTTATTTTGTATCCATTATATGTTATATAATTTGGTAATTGTCCATTTTTATCTACAAATGCTACAAAGTTTTTTGCAAGTTTAATATAATCTTTTTTATCAACAGTACGTGATATATATGTTCCATGAGCATTTGGAGCTTTTTTAACACTTTTTTTAGCAATATCTTTATTAGGAGTTATAATTGATTTCGCTAATAAATAAGTGAATACTGGATATTTAATTCCATTAGATTCTGTAGGAACTTTGTATTTCTTTTTAACACTATTTTTTACCTCTTTAGCTATTTTTGCAATAGTTTCTTTTTTTACCATGATATATCACCATTCAGTTTAAACTAAAAAAATATATGATTTCTAAAACTTATAATGCAAAAGTATATATAAATTAATAAATAAAATATAAAAATAAAAGGAGTGTGAATAAATGTTTTATGATATTGTTGCAACAATTATATTAGCTATTATCATAATTACTGCTTTATATTTAATGTTAAGGTGTTATAAATGAATAAAGATATTGATGAATTTGTAAAGAAATATTCAAAATATAATTATTATTATGATGATAGATATAAAGATCCACGGAAAGTGTTTAAACGTCATGGTATGAATTGTAGAGATACAAGTTGGATGGAAGAAAATTTAACTGAAGAAGAATATCAATTATATTTAAGTTTAATTCGAAAGGCAGTTGATAGTTATGAACGAAAATTACAAAAAAATAATAGAAACAATAAATAAAATATTTAAAGAATTTTATTCACAAATAGAAGAATATTTACAAAACATCTTTAATGCGCCATCAACAATCAACAGAATAATTAAATATTATGCTATTGGATTTCCAAGTGATTATACTAGTAATAAAAGGTATATTGTGTTTGGTGGAATGATCATAAGAGAATATGAATTAGTAATGCCTAAATATGATGGATTAAGAGGTGAATGGTATGAATGAAAGATTTAAATATTATTTTGCAAGTCAAATAATTGAAGATCAAGAAACTGGTATAAGATATTTTGGCAATAAACAATTAGCAGATTTATTAAATGAACTTAATGAAGATAATAAAAAATGGAAAAAAGAATATTTTAATACATGGTTTTCAGAGTTCTATGGTGGTGACGAAAAAGAGTATAATACTGAATATGAAAGGGTTTTTGGGAAAAAATCTTAAACTATTCTTTTGCTATAATATACTATTTTCTATTATAATTTAAATTACTACATTAACTATTGTATTATTCTCATCGTGTGTAACAGTATGTTGTGGAAAAATTCTTGTTTCATTAAT